>Ga0256407_10000449_pt1 | contig 98952 bp, 52 predicted proteins | sample RumenRJG_04DNA_FD_193489 | JGI IMG/M metagenome (GOLD analysis project Ga0256407, IMG submission 193489) | Bovine rumen microbial communities from Lethbridge, Alberta, Canada - RJG_04 | ecosystem: Host-associated > Mammals > Digestive system > Stomach > Rumen | place: Canada: Alberta... | reverse complement strand
AAGACTCCGCTCGGAGAACTGTTTGATAAGACTTATTCCAATGATTTCAAAGAGCAATCTGGTCCCCTTATTCCGGGGTTATTTGATTAATATTTAACTCGTCCCAATTTTAACGGGACACTAATGACCATTAATAGTAACAAAAAATCCGTTTCTTCAAGGTCGGTACGTCGGAGGCTAAAATACGTTAGTTAACTCAAATCATCGAATGAGTTAACTCAAACGATGAATCGAGTTAATGAACGGGTAAAACGAGCATAATTATTTAATCCTGTTTCCTTGTGTGCGCACACAAGAAAGGGCATGAAAGAAAAACTGAAAAAAGTTGGAGAAAAGTTTGGAGTTTTCACATTTGTTATATTCCAATTTCTTTGTACCTTTGCCACTGAAAAGCTGCGGGTGTAGTGTAGTGGCAGCACGCAAGACTTCAGATCTTGACTCGCCTTGAAGGGGAAAAAATCAATTAGTAAATAATTTGACAACAAATAAAGAACGAATATGAAAAAAGGGTTAATGAGCCTTGTGGCTATGATAAGTGTGCTGACAGCATCAGCACAATGGGGAATGCGTGTACAAAAGGATGTGCCGTTGGATTCCATTCGGTTAAGTGATCCTGCGATTTTGGCTGATCAGAAGACAAAGATGTACTACATGACGGGAACGGGGGGTATGATGTGGCGAAGTCAGGATTTGAAGTTGTGGGAAGGACCGATGCGTGTGACCGAGTTCGAGTCTGATTCTTGGATGGGATCTCGACCGTCAATCTGGGCAGCTGAGTTACATCAGACGGGTGATGGTTGGTACTATTATTTCGCAACATTTACGAATCAAGCCGTCAAGATAGATACTGTAAGAGGTAATGTGATTGAGCGGCGTGCTTCGCAGGTGCTCAGAGCTGACAATCCTATGGGACCCTACAGAACTTTTGGCGATGCAACTTATCTGCCTGCCAATCGTCCCACGCTTGATGGTACTTATTGGAAAGATAAGGATGGCAAGCCTTATATGGTATTTTGTGGTGAGTGGTTGCAGAACTGGAATGGGACAATAGAGAAGATAGAGTTGAAACCAGACTTCAGTGGTACCGTGGGCGAACCAAAGGTGCTGTTCCGAGCCAGCGACTCACCTTGGAGCCGAGAAAAGAACGACAAGGGAGAAATCACTTGGAACAAGGTGACGGACGGCCCTTATCTTTTCCGTACAGATACGGGACGGTTAGGAATGCTCTGGACCTCATGGGTCTATGATGTTTATACTCAGGGTGTGGCCTATTCAAAGAGTGGTACGTTAGATGGCCCTTGGATACAGGAACCTGAGCCGATTACACCGCCAGGCTATGGCCATTCGATGCTCTTCCAACGTTTCGACGGCCAATGGATGATGTCTGTACATTATCACCAGAAGGATGTCCGAGGGCGGACTATCCGTACTCCTCATCTTTTCGAGGTGGATTTGAGTGGTGATAAACTAATTGTGAAATAAGGAGCCTCTGCTGGACAATAAGAAGATTTTGTGGGTAAGACAATTCATGAAAACACCTCCATTTCAACAAAATAATTAGAATTTTTGATTTTTTTGAGTTCTGTAGGCAGATAGTCCAATAAAAATATATACATTTGTGGCGAAATATCTATATGAATGAAAAAACTATCTGACTGGCTCAAAAAAAGGGCTGTGCTTATTGTCATCATTTTGGCTGCTGTGTTGCTTGAGGTTATTTCAGCAATTCAGTATCGATACACACGTGGTTTGCTGGAGGAGGAATTGGAGAAGAGTGCCCTTCAGGATTTGATGACTTCAGCTTTGCGCATTCAGGAAATCGTGGTGAAGGCAGAGGTGGGTGTGTCCAGTCAGGTGTGGCATACGCAGCGTCATTTGGATGACCCTGATTATATGAATATGTTGGTTGCCAGCATGGCGCAGGATGGTGGTGATAACATTGTTGGGGCAGGCATTGGTTTTAAGCCTTATTATTACCCATCGAAGGGGAAGTTGTATGAGGTGTATGGTCGGGAAACGGAAGATTCTGTGGAGGTGGAGCAGATTGCATCAGAGCAGCACGATTATACCCAAACAGATTTTTATCAAATTGCCATGAGGGGCGATACGGTGAAGTGGACGCCGCCTTATTTGGATGCAGAGGGGGCGAAAGGTGTGGTGACAACTTATGGTATGCCTGTGAGAGACAAGCGTGGAGAGCCTGTGGCTGTGTTGCTTGTTGATATGGCTACGAATTGGGTGGGCGAAGTGGTGAATCAGCATCATCGCAATCCTTCTTCGTTCTCGTTGGTGATCAGCGAAGACGGCGATTTTATTGCGGGTCCTGATGACAGTTTGGCAAGTCCATCTTTGGTCAGGAAGATTGTGGATATGGTGAACGACAGCACGGTGGAGAGGGAACTGAAGGCGAAGGGACGTGTGACGGGCTTTCCTTTCTTCGATGAAGAGTGTGGCGAATCGGGGCATGTGTATTATGCAGTCAAGAAGCGTGAGCCACGTTGGCAGATTGTGCTGGTGTGTTATGATAGTGAAGTGTTTGGCAAGTTGGATGACATGCGCAAGTACATCATCATCATGATGTTGGCTGGTATTATCGTTTTGGCTGTCATCATCCAGTTGTTTGTGAAGAGTCACCGACGCTTGCAGGCGACACAGATGGAACAGAAGCGTATCGAGGGCGAACTGCATATTGCCAGGGAAATCCAGACACAGATGCTGCCTCAGAAGAATAGTGTGACACGAGATGATGTCGATGTGTTTGGCTCGCTGGTACCTGCCCGTGAGGTGGGTGGTGACCTCTTCGACTTCTTCCTGCGAGATGAGAAATTTTTCTTCTGCATTGGCGATGTGAGTGGCAAGGGCGTGCCTTCGGCGATGGTGATGGCTGTGACCCATTCGCTGTTCCGTTCTGCTTCGGCACATGAGAACAATCCTGCCCGTATGATGCAGGTCATCAACGAGACCTCGTGTCACGGCAATGAGGCGAATATGTTTGTCACCCTCTTCATTGGTGTGCTGGATTTGCCGACAGGACGACTTCATTATTGCAATGCAGGGCATGATAAGCCCATCATTGTTAACAGTCAACAGTCAACAGTCAATTCTCTTGATGCCAAGCCCAACCTGCCTGTGGGTGTGTTTACGGATGTGAAGTATGTGGAACATGAGCACGTGCTCACGTCTGGCTCCACCTTGTTCCTCTATACGGACGGACTGACGGAGGCAAGGAATGGTCAGCGTCAATTCTTCGGATTGGAGCGAGTGAAAGAAGTGTTGTGTAGTGTTGCTTCTGAAAGCAAGCCTCAAGTGCTCTTGCAGACGATGACAGATGCTGTGAACCAGTTTGTGGAAGATGCAGAACAGAGTGATGACCTGACAATGCTTGTCATCCACTATATGCCTCAGGAGTTTGAGAGTGTGCTGACAGAGACGTTGGTGATGAAGAACAATCTCCATGAGGTGACACGTTTCAGTGCTTTCATCAAGTCGGCAACAGAGAAACTGGGCATCGAGAAATCGTTGGCTCGCCAGTTGCGTTTGGCTGTCGAGGAGGCGGTGGTCAACGTGATAAATTACGCTTATCCTGCAGGAAAAGAGGGTGACATTACCATCAAAATCATGTCTAATGGTAACACCCTTCGTTTCCAAATCATCGACGCTGGTGTGCTCTTCGATCCAACCATGAAGGAAAGGGCTGACACAACTCTTTCTGCCGAAGATCGTCAAATAGGCGGATTGGGCATTCTGTTGGTACGAGAACTGATGGATTCTATCAACTATGAGCGTATAGAGGGCACCAATGTATTGACGTTAATTAAAAACTTAAAATCATAAAGATTATGAACACAAAAATTGAAGAAATCGATGGCAAGTATGTTGCCACATTAGTAGGAGAAATGGATACTATGGCCGCTACTGAGGCTGAAGAAGTTCTGAAACCACTTTATACCAGTGACGGCAAAGATGTGGTCATCGATTGCAAAGACTTGGAGTATATCGCTTCCAGTGGTTTGCGCATTCTGCTCAGCATCCTGAAGGGCGCCAAAGCCAATGGTAGCAAGGTGGTGATGCGTAGCGTGAATGATGACATCAAGAATGTATTCCAGTTAACAGGTTTTATTGACCTTTTTGATTTCGAGTAAGACGTATGAGGCCCCATGTTTTTGCCGTCAGAGCCTTTGCCACCATAGGATTGCTGATGGTGTCGCTTGGCGCTGCTTGTCAAAGCGAGGACAAGGAAAACAAAGTGACCTTGGACTTGCAGATGATGACACGTGGCGAAATCCGTTCTGGTGGGCTTTCGAGTTCAGAGGATGATGAGGAGGTTGATGATAAGGCGAATTTTGTGATTGAACGCGAAAGATTGATCGTGGGCTATGAAAGGTTCAACATAGGCGATCAGAAGCCTTGGTTGCAGATGAAACTGAACATCCAGCATCAGGGTGTCTGGGGGCAGTCGGGCAAGGGATCCATCAACGTGTATGAAGGATGGGCCAAACTGGCCGCAAAGAACGGTCTGTTCGCACAGGTGGGTCGTCAGATGCTTGCCTATGATGACGAACGTATCATCGGTTCAAATGATTGGGCGATGGCAGGATCTTCGCACGATGCATTGAAACTGGGTTATGAGGGGTATGGCCATAAGGCACATGCCATCTTGGCGTATAACCAGAATGCGGAAAACGTCAATGGTGGCACCTACTACGCGAATGGTGCCCAGCCTTACAAGACGATGCAAACATTCTGGTATCACTATGATGTTGCCCCTATACCATTGGGTGCTTCAATACTGTTTATGAATATCGGTATGCAAGGTGGCGATGCAGGTAAAAACGAACGAACCGAATGGCAACAGGTGCTTGGAGGCTATGTCCAGTACAGCCCCAAGTTCTGGTCACTGGAAGCCTCTTACTATCGGCAGATGGGTAAGGAAGAACACGGAATCAAGATCAAGGCATGGATGGGAAGTGTGAAGGCTCAAGTCCATCCGAGTAGCTTCTATGGCTTTGAGGTTGGTTATGACTATTTGAGCGGTGATAAGTATTTTGCCGTACCCCCTAAGGGAAGTTTTGGCCTCGTCCAGCATAATGTCATCAGAGGTTTCAACCCCATTTATGGTTCTCACCACAAATTCTATGGGGCCATGGACTTCTTCTATGTGAGCACTTATGTGAATGGTTTCACCCCAGGTTTGCAGAATGCTTTTGTCGGAGGTTATGTCAAACCGATCAAAGATTTAAAGATCGGTTTGGATTATCATTATCTGGCCATGAGTACCTCGTTACCCAATACGAATAAGACCTTGGGACACGAATTTGAGTTGACGGCATCCTATCAGATCATCAAAGATCTCAAAATCTCTGCCGGGTTCTCCTATATGACTGGCACAAAAACAATGGAGAAACTGAAACGTGCCACAGATGATGGTAACCTGAAATGGGGATGGCTTTCTTTGAATATCTCACCCAGAATTTTTACCACCAAATGGTAAGTAATAAAAAATAACGAACAACACCAACACCTATACAATGATGAAAACAACAGCACCATTATCAAAAGTTCAATATGGTCTCTATGTGGAGTGTGTTGCCCACCAGGGAGAGGCTTGTTATAATTTGCCTTATCTGTATGTGCTTGACGGCACGTTAGAGGAGGAGCGCTTGCGAAAGGCCATCGAAACGGCTGTGGCAGCGCATCCGACGCTCTTCACGCGGATAGAGCTGGATGAGCAGGGGGATCCCCTGCAGACAATTGACGATACAGAAACGTTCACACTGAGTACGGAAGAGGGAACGATGGACGTGAAGGAGGGAACGTTTAATAGGCGGTCGCTCATCGAGCCGTTCGACATCTACAAAGACCGTTTGTTCCACATCCGTCTGCTCAAGGACAGCGAATACTTCTACTTCTTCCTCGATATCCATCATATCATTGGTGACGGCACGACGCTGAAGGTGATGCTCAGCGACATCGACAAGGTGTATGATGGTGGTACGCTGGAGCCCGAGGCGATGACAATGGCAGAGGTGGCGACGGCAGAGGCAGAGTTGCGTAAGACGGCTGACTTCGAGGAGGGCAAGCAGTGGTATGCACAGAACTTTGACTGTGGCGACTGCTTCACACAGCTGATGCCCGACTTGGAAGTGGAAGAACATTCGGAAGCATCGATGGTGCGCACTCTTGATGTGGAGATGGAACAGGTGGATGCCTTCTGCAAGGAGAACGGCATCTTCAAGAGCAATTTCTTCACAACGGCCTATAGTTTCCTCTTGGCTAAATATAACAATGAACAGGAGTCGCTGTTTACCACCATCTATAACGGTCGTACCGACAAGCGCTTCCTGCACTCAGTGGGTATGACGGTGAAGACGCTGCCTGTATATGCCAAGTTTGACAACGAGACCAAGGTGCTCGATTATCTGAAGGGCGGTCAGGATCAGATGGGCGGTGTGCGTAAGCATGAGGCCTACGCCTTCAGCGATGCCCTGAACGATCTAGGGTTGCAGAGTAATTCGATGTTTGCCTGGCACGGCATGATGTTTGCGGACGAGCAGCTGTGCGGCAAGCCAATGAAGACCATCCGCCTGTGCAACAGTACTCTGGAGGCTTCGCTCTATCTGAAGGCGTTTATCCTGAATGGCAAGTATCAGGTGAAGGCGGAATACAACAGCAACGAGTATTCGGAGGAGATCATCCGCCAGTATCTGGAGAGCTACGAGGCTGTGATCAAAGGATTCCTCAGCAAGGAGTATCTTCGTGAGGTCAGTATTACGACGGAACATCAGATGGAGGTACTCGACAGCTTCAACCAGACCGATGTGGATTACGATGATACACAAACCATCGTTTCCTTGTTCCGTCAGCAAGCGAAAGCCACGCCTGAAAACATCGCTGTGGTGTATCAGGAGAAAAAATACACCTATGCAGAAGTAGATACAATCAGTGACCATATTGCAGGCTATATTGCAGGCAAAGGACTGGGTGCAGAAGATGTGGTTTCGGTGCTGATTCCACGTTGCGAATGGATGGCGATTGCTTCATTAGGTGTGCTGAAAGCAGGCTGTGCCTATCAGCCCTTGGATCCTTCCTATCCGAAGGAACGTCTGAACTTTATGATGCAGGATGCCAATGCCAAACTGCTCATTGCCGATGAGGCATTATGTCCTATCGTTGATGAATACAAGGGTGACGTACTCTTGACCAAAGATATTCAGAAACTTCTGAATACTCCGAATACTCTGAATACTCCGATTACTCCGGAGAGCCTCTTCATCCTCCTCTATACCTCTGGCTCTACAGGTGTTCCAAAAGGGTGCCAACTCACACATCGCAACATAGTCACTTTCTGCCATTGGTATCAGCGTTACTATGACTTGAAACCAGAGCACAATGTGGCAGCCTACGCCAGCTACGGTTTCGATGCCTGCATGATGGACATGTATCCGGCACTGACATGTGGTGCCACCCTGCACATCGTACCCGAAGAACTGCGCCTCGACCTCATGGCACTCAACGACTACTTCGAACGTGAACACATCACCCATTCGTTCATGACCACACAGGTGGGCTATCAGTTTGCCAAGATGATAGAAAACCACTCGTTGCTGCACCTTTCCACAGGTGGTGAGAAATTGGCATCTCTTGCTCCTCCCCAAGGTTATCGTTTCTATAATGGCTATGGTCCCACAGAATGCACCATCTTTACCACAACCTATTTAGTGGACAAGAAGATGAAGGAGATTCCTATTGGCAGACCGCTTGATAACATGCGTCTTTACATTGTTGACCCGCAAGGTCATCGTTTGCCTATTGGTGCTGCTGGCGAATTGTGGGTGAGTGGTCCACAGGTGAGTCGAGGTTACTTGAATCGTCCTGAAAAGACGGCAGAGGTGTATATCTCCAATCCTTTCACTGATGTGGAGAAATATGCTCGCGTCTATCGTACGGGCGACATCGTTCGTTATCTGCCCGATGGCAACATCCAATTTGTGGGGCGTCGTGATGGACAGGTGAAGATACGTGGTTTCCGTATCGAACTGAAAGAGGTGGAAGCTGTCATCCGTGAGTTCCCTGGTATCAAAGATGCTACCGTCCAGGCTTTTGATGAAGACGGTGGAGGAAAGTTCATTGCTGCATACATTGTCAGCGACCAGCAGATAGACATCGAGGCACTGAACAACTTCATCCTCGACCAGAAACCACCTTACATGGTGCCTGCTGTGACGATGCAGATTGATGCTATTCCGCTGAATCAGAACCAGAAGGTGAACAAACGCGCATTGCCTAAACCTGAGAAGAAGGCTGCCGTTGTGGAGGAAAGCAATGTGCCGATGAATGTATTGGAAGAGGAGTTGCACGAGATGGTGGCAGACATTGTTGGTAACCATGATTTCGGCATTACCACCGTCCTTGGTTATGTAGGTTTGACTTCTATCTCTTCCATCAAATTGGCGGTGCAGGTCAACAAGCGTTTTGGCGTTACTGTCGATTCAAGGGCTTTGGTAAAGAATGGCAGCATACAGACCATAGAGAATGAAATACTAAGAAGTCTGATGGAAGATGGAAGAAGTAAGACGGTGGATAATCAACCTCAGCCATCAAACCTCAGCCGTCAGACATCTCTTCCACTCTCTTATGCGCAGACAGGTGTCTATTTTGAGTGCTTGAAGAATCCTACCTCCACTATCTATAATATTCCTTATTTGTTATCTTATCCAGAAGGTACAAATGCAGAGAAACTGGTTGAGGCTGTTAAGCAAGTGGTGGAGTGTCATCCTGAGTTAAGTGTACACTTTGCGACAGAAGGAGATCAGATTGTACAGACCACCGATGACAGCATTTCGCCAGTTATCGCCATCAGTGAAATGACCGATGAAGCATTGGCAATTTATAAGAATGAGTTTGTACAACCTTTCAATCTGCAACGCCCACCGCTTTACCGTTTCGAGGTGGTCAAGACAGAAAGCGGCATCCACCTCTTGATGGATGTGCATCACCTTGTTTTCGATGGTGGTTCAGCCGATTTGTTCATCCGTCAAATCAATGCGGTGCTTGAAGGCTCATCCATTGAGAAAGAAAGTTACACTTATCTGGATTTTGTCAGTGACCAACAACAAGCCGAAGATAGCGATGCCTTCCGTGCTTCTCAGCAGTTCTTTGCCGAGAAACTCCAAACGTGTGAGGGTGCCAGTGAGATTCCTGCCGATCTGCCAAAGACCGACCAGCAGGGATGGATTGGCGAGGCTGTTTGTCCTGTGAATTTTGACGAACTCACGCCACAACTTTCAACTTTCAACTCTCAACTTTCAACTTTCATTACACCTGCTCACCTCTTCCTCGCAGCCACGAGTTATGTCATCTCGCGTTATACCAACAATCGTGAGGTTTATCTCTGCACCGTCAGCAGCGGTCGCTCGAATCTGAAGATTGCCGATACAGTGGGTATGTTTGTCAACACCTTGGCATTGGGACTGAACATCGATGATGTCACAGTCAGTGAGTTCTTGCAGAAGACCAGTGAGACCTTCGATGAGACCTTGCAGCACGAGGATTATCCTTTTGCCCGTATCGCCACCGATTATGGTTTCCTCCCTTCTATCGCTTACGCTTATCAAGTGGGTGTGTTGTCGGAATATACCATTGGTGGAAAAGCTATCCGTCAGGAACTCCTGGAACTGAACGTGCCGAAGTTCAAGATCAATATCAAGATAGAATCGCGTGGTGTCGTGGTGCAGTACGATGACTCCCTCTATTCTGAACGTCTGGGTCAGGCTTTGGCGGAGAGTATTGTGGCAGTGGTGGAGCGTATGGTGGCACAACCACAGACCAAGGTGCGCCAACTCTCCATTGTCAGCACGCATCAGGAGGAAGAGCTGTCACATTTGCGTCAAACGGCTACAGGTGATGCACCATTCAAGTTCTTCCACGACTGCATCAGTCACTATGCCCAGACACAACCTGATCATGAGGCATTGGTGGCTATTGATGCCAAGTTCACTTATAAAGAAATGGATGAAGTGACGAGCCGCATTGCTGCTGCTTTGCGTAGTCGAGGTGTCAAGGAACGCGACCGTGTGGCATTGCTGTTGCCTCGAACCAGTCGTCTTATCCTCTCCCTCTTTGGTGTGCTGAAGACAGGTGCCGCTTATATTCCTTGCGATCCTGAATACCCAGCTGACCGCATCAAACTCATCCTCGAGGACAGTGAGGCTCGCTATATCATTACTACGGCTGACCGTCTCGACAGTGTACCTGCAGAGAAGGCCATAGATGTGGAGGAATTGATCAACTCTCAACCATCAATGGACAATGGACAACTGACAACAGACAACAGAAATCGCCCAGCGCGTGGGCTGGTCACTCCTGATGACCTTGCCTATCTCATCTACACATCCGGTTCTACTGGGCGTCCGAAGGGTGTGATGCTTCGTCACGAAGGTATTTGCAACTATCTCTATGGTCATCCAGCCAATGTTTTTGCTAATGGTGTATTGACGGATGCTGACCGCATCCTTAGTGTCACCACCATCTCTTTCGATGCTGCTTTGCAGGATATCGGTATGGCTTACTTCAATGGCAAGACACTGATTGTTGCCACTGAGGAACAAGCCAACAACCCACTTGATTTGGCACGCCTTATCAATGAACAACGCATCAATATGGTCAGCGGCACACCTTCACGCTGGCAGACTTGGCTTACCAGCGAAGACTTCTGCGATGCCATTAGTCGTGTGAAGATTTGCCGTGCTGGTGGTGAGAAGTTCTCCGACCAGTTGCTGGGACAAATGCGTAGCATTACAAAGGCTCGTATCTTCAACTGTTATGGTCCTACAGAGATTACGGTGGCTTCAAACAACGCCGAACTGACCCATGCAAAACAGGTTACCGTTGGTAAGCCGCAATTGAATGTCAAGGAGTTTATTGTTGATGCCGATGGCAACGAACTGCCTGTAGGCGTGGTCGGTGAACTCTATATCGGTGGTCGTGGTGTGGCTCGTGGTTATAATAACCTCGATGAGATGACCCGCGAACGCTTCGTGGAATATCATGGTGAACGTATCTATAAGTCAGGTGATTATGCCAAGTGGCTCCCCGATGGTGATGTGGTCATTCTCGGGCGCACCGACCATCAGATTAAGTTGCGTGGTCTGCGCATCGAATTGGGCGAGATTGAGAATGTGATGTTGAAGGTGGAAGGCATGAAGAAGGTCGTCATCCTTATCCGCAAACTGAACGGAAAGGAACACCTCTGTGCCTACTATACCGCAGATCGTGAGATAGCTCCTGATGCCTTGAAGGCTGAAATCTCAAAGAGTTTGACGCAATATATGGTGCCTACCGCTTATCTCCAACTCAAAGAGATGCCGATGACACCTAACGGCAAGACCGATGTTAAGGCGCTGCCTGAGCCACAGCTCGCCATCAGTTCTGCCTATGTAGCACCAGCCAATGAAACGGAGAAAGTATTCTGTGACATCTTCGCTGGCATCCTGCAGATGGAACAAGTGGGTGCTACTGATAACTTCTTCGAATTGGGAGGTACGTCACTTGTCGTGACACGTGTCATCATTGAAGCGGACAAGGCTGGGTTGCATGTGGCATACGGCGATGTCTTTGCCAATCCGACACCCCGTCAGTTGGCTGCGCTCATTACTGGAGAGACAGGAGATGCAGGTGGTTCTGACGAGATTGCTTCTTATGATTATACAGCCATTAATAATCTGTTGCAACGCAACACCCTTGACAACTTCCGTCGTGGTGAGCGTCGGCAGTTGGGCAACGTACTGCTGACAGGTGCTACAGGCTACTTGGGCATTCATATCTTGCGCGAACTGATTGATTCAGATGCCCCCAATATTTATTGTCTCGTTCGTGGCAAGTCACAAGAGAAAGCAGAGAATCGTTTGCGCACGTTGATGTATTATTACTTTGCTGATGCCTTCAAGTCCCTCTTCGGTCAGCGCATCCATGTGATTCTTGGTGACGTGACTGATGACCTGACGGAAAAACTGTCAACTGTCAACTGTCAACTGTCAACCGTAATTAACTGTGCTGCCATCGTAAAACACTTCTCTGAGGGGACGGAGATTGAAGATGTAAACATCGGTGGTGCACAACGATGTGTTGACTTCTGCATCCAGACAGGAGCCACCCTCGTTCATGTTTCTACAGCCAGCACCCGTGGTTTGTGGGTCGGTGAGATAAAAGATGATATATTTACGGAGCAACGCCTCTATATGGGTCAGTATCTTGGTAATAAGTATATCTATTCGAAGTATATGGCTGAGCGTCTTATCCTTGATGCTGTTGCCCTTCACGGACTCCAAGCCAAGATTATGCGTGTGGGCAATTTGGCAGCTCGTTCCACCGATGGTGAGTTCCAGGCCAACTTCGCCACCAACTCCTTCATGGGTCGTATCAAGGTATATAATATGTTGGGTTGCTGTCCTTACAGCATGCGCAACAAGCGTGTGGAGTTCTCGCCCATTAACGAGGTAAGTCATGCCATCGTGCTGTTGGCCACCACACCTAAGGAGTGTACAGTTTTCCATCCGTACAATATTCACGGACAATTCCTGGGTGACGTGCTCATGGGACTGACCGCTGTGGGAGATGGAATCCGCTTCGTGGAACAGGAAGAGTTTGCAGACGTGATGGATCGTGCCAAAGATGATCCACAGAAAGCAAAAGTGCTGTCATCGCTGTTGGCTTATCAGGATATGGCACATGGTCAGAAGACTGCTGATGTGGCTCGTGATAACGACTATACCACGCAGGTGCTCTATCGTTTGGGCTTCTCGTTCTCACCCACATCATGGGATTATGTGGAGCGGATGCTCAATGCCATTGGTGGCTTTGGATTCTTTGAGAATTAGTAGATTAGTGATTAGTAGATTAGTAGATTAGTGCCATCCGGATGGTTCCTAATAAACTAACCAACCAATAACCTAACAAACTAAATGTATGAATCAAGATCTGAACAAGCAATTCTATAACTACCTGTGGGCGTACATCTTAGTGGCGCTCTCAGGATGTTTGGGCAATGTGGTGGATAGCATCATCGTGGGTAATCTCATCAGTGAGGATGGTGTGAGTGCTATCAGCCTGTCAAAACCCATCAATCAGTTCATCTTCACGCTCCACCTGCTGATCAATGCAGGTGCGGGCATGTTGGTGGGCTATGCATTGGGACAGAATGACATCGCCAAAGCCCGGCGGCTTTTCACTCATGCCCTGTCTTTCAGTCTGTTGCTCGGACTGCTGCTTGCCCTCTTTGGTGGCATCATTTTCCCAGACCAAACGGCACGCCTGCTTTGCAGCAATGAGCAGATTTTGCCGTTGGCTCGTGGTTATATGCAAGTGTTGTTGATAGGTAATCCTGCCTTCATCCTTATGTGGGGACTCTCCACGATGGTGGGTGTGGATGGTCAACCCAAACTGGTCTCTGTGGCAGTTATTGTTGACAATGTGGTCAATCTTTGTCTTGATATCGTCTTCATCCAGTGGCTTGATTGGGGCATCATTGGCTCCTCTGCTGCTACCGTCGTGGGACATCTGGTGGGTATAGCCATCTTGCTTTCCCACTGGTGGAAACCTGAACATCGCCGACTCATTCCTTCCTTTGCTGGTGACAATCTTGGTTCCCTTACCTCGACCATTATCAAGCAAGGGGCTCCTTTGGCTGTTGCTTCTATCAGTTTGACGCTGTTACTGCTTTCTGCCAACACCATCGTGCTCGACACCTTGGGACGAGCGGGTATCTTCGCTTTTGCCGTCTGCATGAACTTGTTGCAAGTCTATAACCTGTTCCTCTCAGGCACCTGTCAGACCCTCCAGTCGTTGGGAGCCATCCAAGTGGGGAAGGGTGATGCCGAAGGAGTGAAAACCGTGATTCGTAAGGCGTTCCGCTTCATCACTGTGGCGATGGTCGTGGTGTGTGTGGTGGTATGGATAGACCCTCAACTGATTGTTCGCCTCTTTGGAGCTAACGAGCCCGACCTCATCAGTGAGTCCGACCAAGCCCTGCGCATCTTCGCCCTCAGTTTCATCCCCTTCTGCTACATCTACGTGCTGATGATTGTTTACAAACTCTACAAGCACCACAAGATGGCGCTCTTCATCTCCTTTGCCCTCTCGCTCACGGTTATCCCCGTGCTTTGGCTCATGGCTCACTTTGCCCCCAACTACCTCTGGTACAGTTACCTCATCGCCTATCTCATTGAAGGCATCGCCATTGCCCTCATTCACCGCTTAAGATTAATTAACGCTTTTGCGAGTTAAGTTTTGTGAAGATGAGCGTATTTGTAGCGATTTTTCATCAAAATCTTGCCGATAAATAGCATGGATATATCTCAGTCAGTTCATTTGCCGTTGATGACTCCTGAATTGCGTGATTTCATCGAGAAACATCAGAATGATGATACGTCAGAATTATTGTTAGCAGCTCGACGCTATCAGGGGATTGATGTACCGTTTGCTGTGGAGCAGATTGAGGCGAGGAAACGATTGAAAGAGAAGTTGCCGGAATGGTATAAGAATAAGGAACTCATCATAGGTGGACGAGTGCCGGCAGAGCAGTGCAGTTCTGAACTGACGGCAAGGTATAAGCATGATATCGTGGCAAGGGCGATCCGAAAAGAGAATTCCGCCCAGCGCGTGGGTAGGTTTTGTGATATGACTGGAGGCATGGGTGTGGACTTTTGGTATATGTCGGAGGGAATGGACAGAGCGATATATACGGAGGAGAACGAGCATCTTTGTGAAGTGGCAAGACATAACTTCAAAGTCTTGGCTGATGCCTTGCATCCAGAGGTGGAAGTGAGGTGTGGCGACGGACGAGAATTGCCGATTCCATCGGTGGATGTCATCTATTTGGATCCTGCACGAAGGGCGGGTGATGGGAGTCGTGTCTATGCGATGGAAGATTGTGAACCTAACATTGTGGAGTGGCAGGATGAACTTTTGGGACATGCGAAGATGGTGCTGGTGAAGTTGTCGCCAATGGTGGATATCAAAGACGTGTTGCGGAAGTTGAAGGGTGTGAGGGAAGTGCATATTGTGGGTGTGAAGAATGAGTGCAAGGAGGTGCTCATTAAGATGGAAGTGCATGAGAAGCATGAGCATGATGGTGTAACCCTTTGTTGTGTGGATTTCTTGACCGATAAGAAAATGGAATATGCGTTCAGCTTATCTGATGAAATGGAGATTTCTTTGACGGATGGGGGAGTGAAGCGTTATTTATATGAACCCGATGTCACTTTGATGAAAGCTGGTGCATTTGGAAGTCTTTGTAAGCGTTTCCCTATACAGCAGTTGGATATGGATACGCACTTGATGACATCTGATGAGTGGATCCCAGACTTTCCTGGTCGCATCTTTGAAGTGGGGGAGGTACTGCCCTTCTCTTCGAAACTGTTGAAACGAATCAAGAAAGAGATGCCACAGGCCAATATCGCTGTACGCAATTTTGTGATGACTGCTGATGAATTGAGGAAGAGGACAGGCATCAAAGATGGGGGTGAGGTGTATTTGTTTGGGGCAAAAGTGAAAGATGTGGGTCAGATGTTGTTGAAGTGCAGAAAAAAAGTCGTAACTTCGCACCCATGAAACGTTCTGATTTTGAAATTATGGCTCCTGTGGGCAGTCGGGAAAGTCTGGCTGCCGCTATCAAAGCAGGAGCAAACTCGATATACTTTGGCATTGGCAAGCTGAACATGCGGAGTCACAGTGCCAATGCATTCACCATTGATGATCTGAAGGAGATTGCAGCGATTTGCCATGAACATGGGGTGCAGTCTTATTTGACCGTGAACACGATTATCTATGGTGAGGATATCCCCACGATGCGTGAAATCATTGATGCGGCAAAGGAGGCGAAGATATCGGCAGTCATTGCCAGTGATGTGGCAGTGATGACCTATTGCAGAGAAGTGGGTCAGGAAGTGCATCTGAGTACCCAGTTGAACATCTCGAACATCGAGGCATTGAAGTTCTATGCACAGTTTGCCGATGTGGTGGTGCTGGCGAGAGAATTGAACATGTGGCAGGTAAGGGACATTTACCAACAGATTGTGGAACAGGATGTGAGGGGTCCGAAAGGGGAGTTGATCCGAATAGAGATGTTCTGTCATGGAGCTTTGTGCATGGCCATCAGCGGTAAGTGTTATCTATCCTTGCAGAATGCGGGTAGGAGTGCGAACCGCGGTGAGTGTGTACAGATTTGCCGTCGTGGTTATGAAGTGACGGACTTGGAAACGGGCACGCAATTGAATGTCGATAACAAATACATCATGTCGCCACGTGACTTGAAGACCATCAGATTTATGGATGTGATGATGAATGCTGGTGTGCGGGTGTTCAAGATTGAGGGTAGGGCAAGAGGTCCAGAATATGTCTATACGGTGGTGAAAGCGTATGATGAGGCGATCAATGCTGTGCTCGACGGTGGTTTCACGGAAGAGAAGAAGGATGCGTGGGATGAACAGCTCAGCACTGTGTTCAATCGTGGGTTCTGGGATGGTTACTATCAGGGTCAGAAATTGGGTGAATGGTGTGAAGTGTATGGTAACAAGGCAACGGAGAAGAAGGTATATGTGGGAAAGTGCATGAAATACTTCTCGAAGATTGGGGTGGCAGAGTTCTTGATTGAAAACGAAGACTTGCATGTGGGAGACAAGCTGCTGATTACGGGTACCACGACAGGTGCACTGATTCAGCCTTGCGAGGAGATACGTTTCGATTTGGAACCTGTGGAAGTGGCAATGAAAGGACAGCACATCAGCATTAAGGTCAACGAGCGTGTGCGTGTGAATGATAAATTGTATGTGCTCCAACCAGCAGACAGATTGACGCAAGTGACGGTTTAGAGTTTAGGGTTGAGGGCTTAGAGCTTAGAGTTAAAGTTAGCGTTAGGGTTAACGTTAAAATACAAATAGATGGCAGAAGATTTTGACATAAGAGAACAGCGGAACGTGAAGGACAAGGACTTTGAGAATGCCTTGCGTCCTTTGCGATTTGACGATTTCAGCGGACAAACCAAGGTGGTGGAGAACCTGAGTGTGTTTGTGGAGGCTGCCCGTTTCCGTGGTGAGCCACTTGACCATACACTGCTGCATGGTCCCCCAGGATTGGGTAAGACAACGCTTTCCAATATTATTGCCAACGAATTGGGTGTGGGCTTTAAAGTCACCTCGGGTCCTGTGTTGGACAAGCCGGGTGATTTGGCAGGCATTCTGACTTCGTTGGAAGAAAACGATGTGCTTTTCATCGATGAAATCCATCGTTTGTCTCCTGTGGTGGAAGAGTATTTGTACAGTGCGATGGAGGACTATCGCATTGACATCATGATTGACAAAGGACCTTCGGCACGTAGCATCCAGATAGACCTCAGTCCTTTCACATTGGTGGGTGCCACGACACGTAGCGGACTCTTGACGGCTCCCTTACGTGCCCGTTTTGGTATCAACCTCCACTTGGAATATTACGATGCCGATGTGCTGACCAAGATCATCCTTCGTTCAGCCAAATTGCTCGGCATCCCTTGTGATTTCGATGCTGCAGGTGAGATAGCTGGTCGTAGTCGTGGTACCCCTCGTATTGCCAATGCACTGTTGAGACGTGTGCGTGACTTTGCCCAGGTGAAGGGTAATGGCACCATTGACCTGCCCATTGCCCACATGGCACTCGAAGCATTGAACATCGACAAGTTTGGTCTGGACGAGATTGACAATAAGATTCTGACTACCATCATTGACAAGTTTAAGGGCGGTCCTGTGGGTCTTGGCACCATCGCTACAGCCATTGGTGAGGATACGGGTACAGTGGAGGAAGTGTATGAGCCGTTCCTCATCAAGGAAGGATTCATCAAGCGTACACCACGCGGTAGGGAAGTGACAGAATTAGCCTACCGGCATTTGGGAAAGAATCCGTGGATCAATCCTAATGATAAGACGGGTATGGGAAGCCTTTTCGATTAACGAAGAGGCTTTTTTTGAAAAATTTACACATTATATATATAGCGTAAAAAATATTTTGCTTACCTTTGCACCCGATTTTGAAATTAGTGATTAGTGGATTAGGAGATTAGTGATTAGGAGATGAGTTCCTAACAAACTAATAAACTAACCAGCCAACAAACTAAAATATGCAAAAGAATTTAGTGATTGTAGAGTCTCCTGCAAAGGCCAAGACGCTGGAAAAATTTCTTGGGAAAGATTACAAAGTGATGTCCTCGTATGGACACATCCGCGACTTGAAAAAGAAGGAGATGAGTGTAAGCCTGGAGGATTTCTCTCCAGAGTATGAGATTCCTTCAGACAAGGAAGCGGTAGTGAAAGAATTGAAGAAAGAAGCAAAGAAGGCAGATACAGTCTGGCTGGCTTCCGATGAAGACCGCGAGGGAGAAGCCATCTCTTGGCATTTGAGTCAGGTGTTAGGACTGGATCCCAAAGCGGCAAAAAGAATTGTTTTCCATGAGATTACGAAAAGTGCCATCTTGAAGGCTATCGAGACACCTCGTACCATTGATATGGGTTTGGTGAATGCACAGCAGGCACGTCGCGTATTGGATAGAATCGTCGGTTTCAAGATTTCGCCCGTGTTGTGGAAGAAACTGAAACCCAGTCTTTCTGCCGGTCGTGTGCAGAGTGTGGCAGTACGACTGATTGTGGAACGTGAGAAGGAAATTGAGAACTTCAAGAGCGAATCAGTATATAAGGTCAGCGCTGTCTTCATGGTGGATGATCAGCCCATCAAAGCATCGTTGGCACATGGTTTCAAGACGGAAGAAGAAGCAGAGGCTTTCTTGGCATCTTGCAAGGACAAGGAATTTACGATTACGGATATCGATAAGAAACCGGTGAAGAAGAGTCCTGCACCCCCATTTACTACTTCCACCCTCCAACAGGAAGCTGCCCGCAAATTGGGATTCACAGTGAGTCAGACCATGATGGTGGCTCAGCATCTGTATGAGTCAGGACACATCACTTACATGAGAACGGACTCTGTGAACCTTTCGTCCCTCTGTCTCAACACGACGAAAGAGGAAATCATCAAGATACATGGTGCGAAGTACTCAAAACCTCGTCAGTTCCACACCAGCTCGAAGGGTGCGCAGGAGGCACACGAAGCCATTCGTCCTACATACATCTCTGAGCATGAGGTCTCTGGCAATTCACAGGAGAAGCGTCTTTACGATTTGATTTGGAAGCGTACGGTAGCTTGTCAGATGGCGGATGCGGAAGCTGAAAAGACCACCGTTACCATCTCTTCTGATGATGTGAATTTCACGGCAACAGGTGAAGTGATTACGTTCGATGGTTTCCTGAGAGTATATCGTGAGTCTTACGATGATGATGTGCAGTTGGAAGAGGCAGAAGGATTGCTTCCTGCCGTGAAGAAGGGAGAACATCTGAAGATGCAGGAGATGGTGGCCATCCAACGTTTCACCCAGCATCCATTGCGCTATACGGAAGCCAGTTTGGTGAAGAAATTGGAGGAACTGGGTATCGGACGTCCTTCCACTTATGCACCCACCATTTCCACTATTCAGCAGCGCGACTATGTGGAAAAGGGCGACAAGAAGGGTGAAGAGAGAAACTATGGGGTGCTGAAATTGTCGAACGGTAAAATCAAGAAATCTGTCAAGAAGGAAGTGGTAGGCAAGGAGAAAGGTAAACTCCTTCCAACGGATATCGGTACAGTGGTGAATGACTTCCTGATTCAAGCTTTCCCAGAGATTGTCGATTACAACTTCACTGCCAATGTGGAAAAAGACTTTGATGAAATTGCTGATGGTAAGGAGAATTGGCAGCAGATGATGCGTGATTTCTATGCGAAGTTGGAACCAATGGTGGATGCTACCCTTCAGGAGAAGAACGAGCACAAGGTGGGTGAACGCTATTTGGGTGAAGAGCCAGGTACAGGCAAACCCGTTTGTGTGAAGATTGGTCGTTTTGGTCCTATGGTGCAGATGGGTGTGGCGAACGAAACAGAGAAGCCACGATTTGCTCAGTTGAACAAGGGACAGAGTATCTCTTCGATTACGCTGGAAGAAGCACTTGAACTCTTCAAACTGCCACGCACATTGGGTGAATACGAAGGCGAGGATGTGTCTGTAGGTGCAGGTCGTTTTGGACCTTATGTGCTGCATAACAAGAAGTATGTGTCCCTTCCCAAGGACGTTGATCCGATGAGCATCGACCTTGATGAGGCCATCAAACTGATTGAGGAGCGTCGTAAGGGTGAGGCCGCTGCCCACCTCAAGACCTTCGAGGAAGATCCAGAGCTGGAGGTGATGAACGGTCGTTTTGGTCCTTATCTGAAATATAAGGGAACGAACTACAAGCTGTCAAAGAGTATCAAGGATCCTAACAGCCTGACATACGAAGAGTGTATGGCGATTGTGGAGAAGACTGACAAATCGCAGTCGGAAGCAAAACCTGCTGCACGACGTGGCAGAAAAGCAGCAAAGGCATGAAACGCATCATTTTGATAGGGTATATGGGAGCAGGCAAGACCACCATTGGTAAGGTGCTTGCTCGTGAGATGGGACTCGAGTTCTACGACCTCGACAACTACATTGAGGATCGTTTCCATCAGAAAATTCCTGACATCTTTGCTGCGAAGGGCGAGGAAGGTTTTCGTGAGGTGGAAAAGAAGATGCTCCATGAGGTGGCTGAGTTTGAGAATGTCATCATCTCGTGTGGTGGAGGAACCCCCTGTTTCTTCGATAACATGGACTATATGAACACGCGTGGCGAGACCATCTTTCTTGATGCACCGCCACAGGTGTTGAAGGAGCACCTGCAAATGGGCAAGACCGTACGTCCGCTCATTCAGGGCAAGACAGAAGAGGAACTCATCGCCTATATTGAAGAGTCGCTCCAGAAGCGATTGCCTTACTATCAGAAAGCGAAGCATATCCTCCCCATAGAGGTGATTCATACCAAAGAACAAATCAAGAATTACGTCAACCAAATCATCGGTTTAATATGAGAAAATGGCGCATTGAAGACTCCAATGAATTGTACGGCATCAATGGCTGGGGAGTCAACTATTTCCGTATCAATGATAAAGGAAATGTGGCAGTGACACCACGTAAGGATGGTGTTGAGGTCGATCTGAAGGAAGTGATGGATGACCTTGCGCTTCGCGATGTGTCGGCACCTGTGTTGGTGCGTTTCCCTGACATCATCGACAACCGTATTGAGAAGACTTCCACCTGTTTCAAGAAGGCTGCCAACGAGTATGGCTATAATGGGGGAAATTTCATCATTTACCCGATTAAGGTCAACCAGATCAGTCCTGTTGTGGAGGAAGTCATCAAGCATGGTAAGAAGTTCAATCTCGGACTGGAAGCAGGTTCGAAACCAGAGCTTCATGCGGTGTTGGCAGTCAATATGAACAGTGATTCACTCATCATCTGTAATGGCTATAAAGACCAGGATTACATCGAGTTGGCATTGCTTGCCCAGAAGATGGGTAAGCGTATCTTCATTGTGGTGGAGAAGTTCAACGAACTGGAGATCATCACACGTACAGCCAAGAAATTGGGTGTGCGTCCCAATATGGGCATCCGCATCAAGTTGGCGGCATCAGGTTCTGGCAAGTGGGAAGAGAGTGGTGGAGATGCCAGCAAGTTTGGTTTGACCTCTGGTGAACTGCTGACGGCACTCCAATACATCGAGGAGAACGATATGAAGGACTGTCTCAAGCTGATCCATTTCCATATTGGTAGCCAAATCACAAAGATTCGTCGCATCCAGAACGCCTTGCGTGAGGCAAGCATGTTCTATGTGCAGTTGCACAAGATGGGTTATGGTGTGGAGTTCGTTGATTGTGGTGGAGGACTGGGTGTCGATTACGATGGTAGTCGTTCGAGCAACAGCGAAAGTTCTGTCAACTACTCCATTCAGGAGTATGTGAACAACTGCGTCTATACCTTTGTGGAGGCAGCCAATGCCAACGACATCCCTCATCCTAACATCATTACGGAAGGTGGACGCTCTTTGGCGGCTCACCACTCTGTGCTCATCATGGAGGTGCTGGAAACCACTGAGGTGCCAGCGATGCCTGACGAGTTTGAGGTGAAGGAAGATGACCACCAACTGGCAAGAGACCTCTACGACATCTGGTGCAACATCAATGTACGCAATATGTTGGAGAATTGGCACGATGCCCAGCAAATCCGTGAGGAAGCCCTCGACCTCTTCTCTCATGGTATGCTTGACCTTCGTACACGTGCAGAAATAGAAAGAATGTATTGGGCTGTGGCTCGCGAAATCAACACGCTGGTTCACACCATGAAGCACGTGCCAGAAGAGTTCCATTCCTTGGACAAGCTCTTGGCGGACAAATACTTCTGCAATTTCTCCCTCTTCCATTCGTTACCAGATGCATGGGCGATTGACCAAATCTTCCCCATTATGCCTATCCAGCGACTCAATGAGCGTCCTGACCGCAATGCGACCTTACAGGATATCACGTGTGACTCAGACGGTAAGATTGCTCAGTTTGCCACAGAGACAGGTGTGAGCCATTTCATTCCGCTCCATTCGCTCGACAAGAAGAAGGGTTCTTACTACATTGGCGTCTTCCTTGTGGGTGCATATCAGGAGATTTTGGGAGACATGCACAACCTCTTTGGTGACACGAATGCTATCCACGTCACGACCGACAAGGATGGTTACCATATCAAGAACATCATTGATGGTGAGACGGTGGCTGATGTGCTCAGTTATGTGCAGTATGAGCCTAAGAAATTGGTTCGTAGCCTCGAAATCTGGGCCAAGCAAGCCATTAAGGAGGGGAAGATAACACTCGAAGAAGGTAAGGAGTTCCTCGACACCTATCGTTCTGGACTCTACGGATATACTTATTTGGAATGATATGGCTAATCTCAAGGGTTTAGCGAAGGACACTGCTATCTATGGTATGAGTAGCATCGTGGGCAGGTTTCTCAATTACCTGCTCGTGCCACTCTATACAAACTATATGCCGAAGGAATCGGGTGATTATGGGGTCAGCGTAAACATTTATGCCTACACGGCCCTCGTGCTGGTCATCCTTACGTTTGGTATGGAGACGACCCTCTTCCGCTTTGCCAACAAAGAGGATGAGACGCCCGATACCGTCTTCTCCACAGCGATGGGTGTGGTGGGAACGCTTTCCGCTGTGTTCTTGGCACTCATCTTTGGTTTCATCACCCCTATCAGCGATATGCTGGGTTATGCCGACCATCCCGATTATCTGCTGATGATGGCAACTGTTGTGGTGCTCGATTCCATTCAGGCGATGCCGTTCAGTTATTTACGATTCCAGAAGCGACCCATCAAATTTGCTTCGCTGAAGATGCTGTTCATCTTCTTCAACATCGCGTTGAACGTCCTTTATTTTGTGGTCTTAGGCAAGACAGAGGTCTTCTATGTCTTCTGCATCAATCTTTGGTGTACAGGTCTTATCACGTTCTTCTTCATCCCCGACTTCTTCAAGGTGAAATGGCAGTTTGATTTTGCCCTACTGAAGCGGATGCTCAGTTACTCTTGGCCCATCCTGGTGCTGGGTGTGGCTGGTGTTCTCAACCAGACAGCCGATAAGATCATCTTCCCGCTGGTGTGCGATGAGGCTGATGCCAAAGCGCAATTGGGTGAGTATGGTGCCTGTGTGAAAGTGGCGATGATTATGGCGATGATTACACAGGCCTTCCGTTATGCTTACGAACCCATCGTCTTCTCGAAGGCGAAGGACAGGGATAGCAAGGAATACTATGCGGTGGCGATGAAGTATTTCATCATCTTCACGCTCTTCGCCTTCCTTTGTGTGATGGGTTATATGGACATTCTCCAACACATCATTGGCGAGGAATATCGTGATGGTTTGGTGACTGTACCTATTGTGATGACTGCAGAGATCATGATGGGCATTTACTTTAATCTCTCTTTCTGGTACAAGTTGATTGACAAGACCATTTGGGGTGCGTGGTTCTCCTTGACGGGCTGTGCTGTCCTCGTGGCGATCAATGTCATCTTCATCCCTCAATACGGCTATATGGCTTGTGCTTGGGGTGGATTTGCAGGTTATGCCACCTCAATGATCCTCAGCTATTTTGTAGGACAGAAACTCAATCCTATCCAGTACGACCTCAAGAGCATCTTCACCTACATCCTTTTGGCAGCCGTCCTCTTTGTGGCGATGATCTTCCTGCCCACCTCATGGCCCATGTGGCTCCACCTCCTCCTCAACACGATCCTCATCGCCCTCTTTGTGCTCGAAATCATCCACAAAGACCTCCCTCTGCACAGCTTACCTATTATTGGCAAGAAATTCAATAAGAAACAAAAGAATATGTAGGGAGGATTTGCTCCTGCGCCACATTCTGTGGCTGGGAAAAACAATAATTACCAATAATTGACAATAATTGGATCCAATAATTGAACGATATGATGACAAAAGAAGAATACTTGAAGATGTACGAATTGGTGGGTGCAGCTATGGAGGTTTACAATGAATTGGGCTTTGGAATGGAGGAACCAATTTATCAAGAGGCGATGACGATGGAGTTGAACACACGTGGAATACCATATGTCAGAGAGAAAGTCCTCAACACCTATTATAAGGGTGTACAAATGAAGAAGACCTATGTCGCTGACTTTTATAGTCAAGGCATGATTATTGAATTTAAATCAGTTTCCCAGATTCTTCCAGAACATCGTTCTCAACTCTTCAACTATCTTCGTATCACAAAGTTGCAATATGGAATCCTTGTTAATTATGGTGAAGATCATTTTCATGCCGAACGTTACGTATATGATGAAGAAACAGGCCGTTATGAGTTGTTGACCAAGACAAATCTCCATCACTATATTGTAGAATAATAATTATTGGACAAAATTATTGCAAATTATTGGTAATTATTGTTTTTCCAAACCTCAGAAGGAGGTGAAGGAGCAAAAAAAGAATTTAATATTGAACAAAAATATTGATGTAAAAACTTTAGAAGATGAAAAAGATAGTATCACTTTTAGTTTTTAGTTTTTCACTTTTCGTTTCCCCATTAGCTCATGCTGATGAGGGCATGTGGGTGATGGGCAATCTGTCGGCAAAGACGGATTCGATTCTTCGTCAGTTGGGTTTGGAACTCACGCCTGAGGAATTGTATAGCACTGAAAATCCGTCGCTGAACGATGCCATCGTGCAGTTGGGCGGTTTCTGTTCGGGTGTGGTGGTTAGTCCTGATGGTTTGATGTTCACCAACCACCATTGCGGATTTGATGCCATCCAAGATCATTCGACACCTAAGCACGACTACCTGAAGAATGGTTTCTATGCCAAGTCCTTTGAGGAGGAGTTGCCTAACGAAGACCTCTATGTGCTCTTCCACATCAAGACGGTGGATGTGACCGACCTCATCTTGGGTTCCATTCCTGAAGGTGCTACAGCTTTCCAAGCCGATTCCACCATCGATGCGATGTCGCTGAAACTGATGGAGATGGTTGATTATAGCGGTAAAGGCATCCAGAGTGAAGTGAACGCTTTTTATAAAGGTAGTCGCTACTTCCTCTCTGTCTATCAGCGTTATGATGATGTGCGCCTCGTTTATGCACCTCCACAGTGTCTGGGTAAGTATGGTGGTGACACTGACAACTGGATGTGGCCTCGTCAGACCTGTGACTTCAGTGTGTTCCGTATCTATGCCGACAAGGACAATAACCCTGCTGAATACAGCAAGGACAATGTGCCTTACCATCCTCGCAAGTATGCGCATGTCAGCACGAAAGGCTATTATGATGGTTCCTTTGCGATGACGTTGGGTTATCCTGGCAGCACAGACCGTTACCTCTCTTCTTATGGTATTGAGAGCACGATGCGCACCACCAACGATGTACGTTATCAGGTGAGAGGCGTGAAACTCGCCATCCTCAATGAGGCGATGCAGCAGAGCGATGCCCTTCGTATCATGTATGCCTCCAAACACGCCAGCAGTTCCAACTATTGGAAGTTTTCGCTCGGACAGAACACTGCGTTGGACAACCTGCACGTCATCGATGAGAAGCGGCAGTTGGAAAAGGAACTGATGCAATGGGTGGAAAAGGACACCATCGCACGTGGTCGCTATGTGGGTGTGCTTGACTCCTTACAGAACTTCTACGCCTCCAACTACGAAATCCTCTATGGTCGCAACCTCTGGATAGAGTCTTTCTATAGTGGCAGTGACATCTTCAGTTTTGTGGTGCGCAACCTGATGCGTTCTCGTGAGGACGATTTCCAGGAGCGTGTGGAGAAGCAATATCGTGACATCGATGTGGAAACAGACAAGAAGGTCTTTCTTGCGCTGCTTCAGAACTATATCCAGCATGTGCCCAGCGAGCGTTTCCAGCTTAAGGAGATTCCCCAACTGGTTGATTCCCTCTATCAAGGCGACTATGCACGCTATGTGGACGACCTCTATGCACGTTCCATCTTTGCCCGTCCTGAAGATATGAAAAATGTGCAGTCTTTCGATGAACTCGCAGATGACCCGATGCACGATGCCGCTGTGGACGTATTGGGCGCTTTCTTCTCCGTGTGGGGTTGGCGAGGCAACATAGAGGAGTTTGAACGTTTGTTGGGTGATGGCATTCGTGAGATGAACAACGACCACGAATACTATCCTGATGCCAACTTCACGATGCGACTCAGTTATGGACTCTGCAAGCCCATTGACTTTGCACCAGGCACCACAGGACTGAAGGAAGAGGCCACCAGTATGGTCACCACCCCTCGTTCCTTCCTCAACAAGCACGAACAGAATCCAGACAACTACGATTATCGTTTGATAGACCCTGTCTATAAGTGGATGAAGAAGGGAAAGTTCTCCCAACAATATCTTGACAGAAAGACAGGTACACTCCCTCTTTGTTTCCTGACCACCAACGACATCACAGGTGGCAACTCCGGCTCAGGTATGTTCGATGGCAAGGGACATCTCATTGGTCTTGCTTTCGATGGCAACTGGGAAGCAATGTCAGGCGACCTCAAGTTCGACAACGCCCTCCAACGTTGCATAGGCGTCGATATCCGCTATGTGCTCTCTGTAATGGACGATTACAGTCACGCCAAACGGCTTATCAAAGAATTGACACTAGAATGATTGAACAAATAGGAGTGTCCTGCTCTCAACACCTACTGGTGTTTCGAAAAACAAAAATTACCAACAATTTCCAATAATTGGTTCCAATAATAATTATTGGATAAAATTATTGTCAATTATTGTAAATTATTGTTTTTCCAAGCCTCAGAAGGAGGCGTAGGAGCCAGAAAAAGAAGGAGCAAGGAGGCGCAGGAGCCCATAACAACTGAATCCCTGAAGCCATCACGGTTTCAGGGATTCCTGTCTAAAAACTAACCAATATCTAATCTAATTCTATTTACCTGAGATCTTGTCTTTTAGTACTATGTTGTATAAAATTCTAAAGTTTCAAATTTTATTTCTAAACTTTCAAAAAATATTTTGCAACTTTCAAAAAATTTTTCTAAACTTTAGAAATATTTCTTTCTAATGTGTGAATTACTATTCCCTCACTTACCAAACAATAACTCTTGCTCTGTGTGGTGGAGGAGGCGGTGGAGGAGGAGCTCCGTAGCCATAGTCCGGTTCGAAAAGCCAGCAGTCACAGAGGCAAGACTGCATCAAGAGCGATCCAAGAATCACTGCTAAGAAAAGAATCAACTTTTTCATAAGGCTTCATTGTTTTAAGAGTGAAACAATCAGTTTATTTAATTCGTGTCTATAACCCTTTTGTCTTGGTTGACGATGCAAAGTTAGGGGCTTTTGATGCGCTTTGCAAGGTCATTTCTCCTAATTGGGAACGTGAAATCCCTAATCGTGATGGGATTTTTCCCTTATTCCCTTCATTTTTGCCATTTCTACCCCTATTAAATCACGCCTTTTTACATAATTTTGGTTAAATAGTGTTAACAAATAGGGGTAAAGTGTGGTTATTTGTTCTTTCGTATCACAAAAAATCTCTATATTTGTAATTCTAAAGAATTAACCGGCGAATAAAGTGAAGGTTTTGTACAGAGAAAAGTCTATAATACAGAGTGTCGCCTTTCTAATGATATTGGCACTATTTGTGGGCGGCAAGGCATACGCGCAAGAAAATTTTGCTGTGCGTAACAACTTCATTTATGACATTTCTGGAACGCTCAATCTTGGAGCCGACGTACGTGTTTCTCCACATTGGACAATGGGTCTCAATGCGGGTTATCGTCCTTGGCCTACTGACGACAATACCACACGCAAGTGGAAGCATTTCCTCATTGCACCCGAACTTCGTTACTGGACAGACAGTACTTTCCACCGTTCTTACTGGGGTACGAACGTCTTCTACAGCCACTACAATGTAGGACATGTCACCTTCCCCTTCAGTCTCTATCAAACTGTACGCGATCATCGCGTGCAGGGTGACCTGATAGGTTTGGGTGCTTTCTATGGACGTTCTTGGCGACTCAACCGCTATTTCCGTCTGGAAGGTGAACTGGGTTTGGGTGTTGGCTATACTTGGGCAAAGAAATATGAATGTGCGCATTGTGGAGCTTATGAAGGAAAACACAACAAGGCTTTCCTTATCCCCAAACTGACCCTCAACATCGTTTATCAGAAAGTGCCCAAGAAACCTGCTGAACCTGTTATCATTGACATTCCAGTCAAGCCCGACACAGTGCCTGCTCCTCCTATTGTATTGACCTTCCATCCTGTGGCAGACAATACAGGTAAGGCTGGGATTTTGCAGCAGGACAATCCTGTGTTGGCACACATTTCGCAATATCGTCCATACGATCGTACACGCATTTTGCGTAAGGAGAAGGGTGCGCTCTATGTTCATTTCCCTGTAGGTAAGAGCGAACTTACTCGCGACTTCCGCGACAATGCTTCTACGCTTGACCGTATTGTTGACATTACTCGTCAGGTGATGGCAGACTCAACCAGTTCTGTAAAACGCATCCAGATAGTAGGTTTGGCATCCATCGAAGGAGCAGTGGAGGGTAATGAGCGATTGGCTGTAGGTCGTGGAGAAGCCCTCAAGAGATTCATCCAGCAACATGTGCCTGAGACAACCGACCCGATGTTCGATGTGGCGAATGGTGGTGAAGCGTGGGCAGAACTGCGTGACCAGATCAACGATGTAGTGAATGAGATGACGACCAGTGGTACTGAAGCTGATGGCGGTCGCCTTGCAGGGTTGCGAGAAGCGATGGGCATTATCGATAGCGAGGCTGACCTCACTCGTCGTGAACAGAAGTTGCGTCAGCTCCGTCAAGGTAGCACCTTTGCTTATATCAAGGAGCACCTGCTGGCAGATCAGCGTAATTCGGGTTATATCCGTATCTATTACGATTATGTGCCTGACACCAAAGCAGCCACCATCAATCAGGCCAGTCAGCTGTTGCAGCAAGAACGCTATCAGGAAGCACTCACCCTCCTGCAAGGAGTGAAGAACGACCCGCGTGGATGGAATACTCTCGGTGTAGCTCTTTGGCATACTGGTGAAAAAGATGCAGCTCTCGACTACTTCCGTCGTGCCGTTCAGCAAGGCAACGCTGATGCACGTGAGAACTTGAGACAACTGACAAGATAATTGAAATTAGCAAGAAGATAAATATTAACAATAAAAAACTTTCGAAAGTTATGAAAAAGAATTTCTTTTATGTTACGATGAGCGCGATAGCACTCACGAGCGCAATTGGATTCACCGCTTGCTCGTCCGATGATGCAGCAACTGATGTGAACCCCACTTATGATGGGAATAGTGTGAAGACACAGTTCTCTATTTCACTACCTAGCAATTTGGTTAAAGACACCCGTATGGCTGCCTCTACTGTTCAGGAAGCCGAGAATCTTGAATCCTTCCGTGGAATGAGTGGCATCGTGTTGATTCCTTATTCTAGTTCAACAGACCGTACTGCTCGACTAGGTGGAAACATTACGCTTGGTCAAAACAAAATGATAAAGCCAATTACTCCCAATGATGCGAATGCCATCCCCAACGGTACACTCCTTGCGAACAGTAATGCAGTGCTTTACAATGATGTAACTATTCCTCTCGGTACAGCAGGATTTCTTTTTTATGGTGAAGCTACTCCAAGTTCAAGTGGAACTGAATTTACAGACGGAAGTCTGACTCCAGCTGGATTGACAGGTGAGTCATCAGATATTTCCTTTACACCGACTCCTATCTTAGGGTCTAGTTCACCTGATATGACCATAGGAAATGCCCTTGCCACTTATGTTTCTTTGATTGCTGCTGCGTCTTATGATGATGGTACAGATGCAACCGCTGAGGATGTCGAAAATATTTGGGCAAAATGTGCTAATTCAGCCAATTCAAGTCAACCTTGGTACAATGCAGCTCTTGGTCAGATGTACACTGCCTTTACTTCAATGAAGGCTGGTTCCTCTTTTTATATTCAGGCAGTCGTTCAGGATTTGTATTCATCAATTAAGGATAATACAGATAAAGTATCTTTAGCCATAAAGAAGGCTATTTTGAATACGACTTATGTTACTGAAAGTGGGGGAACTCTGACATTGAAAGAGGCTTATAGGGGTTATCCTGCTAATATTAACATGCCAGAAGGTGCTGCTGCATTATCATGGACAAATGCTACTCCTAAAGTTGCTACAGCTGTAGGTGGCTCCGATTTTGGTTCTTCAGAAATGAGTGTGGTCAATATGACAAAAATCGTCTATCCAGCTTCTCTTTATTATTATGTGAATAGCCCAATTAAGACTTCTAATACCTCACGGGCTGGTGATTACGGCGAAAATACAGTTTGGACACAAGCAGGTGATGATAATGATATTCTTGACACATATAAAAATGGAGTATCTGTACAACCTTCTACAAGATCTGTAGCTATAGAGAAGCCCATCCAGTATGCAGTTGGTCGTCTGGATGTAAAAGTTATCAAGTTGAATCAAGCACACTATTATGATCGCAAGGGTGAAGTGGTTACAATCCCAACAAATGGTTTCGAATTGACAGGTGTACTGATTGGCGGTCAAAAAGCAGTAGGTTATGAGTTTACACCAAAAGATGCCACTGAATATACGATTTACGATAATGTGATTAACACGGAGGGTTCACATAAGAATGTTGTGAAGACTGATCAAGATGCAGGTACAAACTATACGTTGGCTTTAGAGACTGCAGCAGGAACTGCTGTTAATGTGGCATTGGAGTTTGTGAATAATAGTGGACAAGATTTCCATGGTTTTGATGGAATAATCAAGGCTGGCGCTAAGTTCTATATGGTAGCACAGCTTAATCCTACAGCTGAAACAGGTGTTTCTAGTGCCAGTAATACAGGTAATAAAGTGTTTAAGCAAGACTTCAGGACGATTGCTAATTTCACAATAGGTGCAGGCTCTTCTGACATTTCTGATCCTAGTAAGCTTGCAGGTTTTGCCAATGCTTATACGACTATTCCAGACTTGCGTACTCCCGAATTGGAGTTGGGTTTCTCAGTAGATCTCACATGGCAAGCTGGTATCACATTTGATGTAACATTCTAATATCTTATAAACTTATCGCACAAGGGGATTTTCCCTTTGTGCGATACCCCAAGAAAAATAACTACATAGTTACAGAAAACTTTTTTCCTAACTAGGGAAAAATATTTTCTTAGTTAGGGAGAAAAAATTCTCCTGTATGCTGATGGCATAAATTTAATGTTCGCGCGCATACGTTATGTGTATGAGAAGAGGAAAGTGGAACATAGTTGATTGGATATTGGGCTTGACCTTGCTGGTCGGCCTTGCTGCCTGTTCGACAATCGATGAAGATATGAGCGACTGTGGTGAGGATTTCGAAATGAAGTATGAGTTGCAGTTGATCACCAACATCGAAACAGAGTTGCAAACCCAGTTGACGACCGGTAAGGATGTGCTTGTGGCAGATGCCTTGCGCAGCTATCTGGCCAAGATTTTTACAGGCGTTGCCCACGATATTGACCTTTCTTTCTACGACATCAGTAGTGAAGCGCATTTGCGATATCATAAAAGCGACCTGATTAACGATAGTACGAAGAGTTATACATTATTCTTGCCTGTCCAGAAATATCGTAATCTGGCTTTGGCAAACCTGCTGAACAACTCGGTAGTGAGTGTAGCAGGGGGGGATCAAAGTAGTACTTTGGCATTAGTACAGAAACCGGAAGAAACTATCGAATCGCACGAGACAGGTCTCTTTACCGCTCGTACTGATATAAAGGTGCTGGAGGGTGAAGATCAGACTTTTCACGTAAATCTCTATATGTCAAATAGTGCGACCGCCTTGGTGATAGACAACTCAGAAGGCGTGAATGTGAAGGACATACAGGTATATGCCACAGGATTTGCTACAGGATTTAATGTGAACGACAGCACCTACACCTTTGTGGATAATCCGCCTTTGGTGCATGCCCAATCTATGAATACGGGCACAGATGATATGTTGTGTTTCTGTACCGTCAACTTCCCTTCGCGTGATAAAGCCGAAGGTGATGAGCCTTTGTGGCAGTATGTTGTTTATGTAACCCTTGCTGATGGGTCAGTGACCAAATCGGTGCTGAAGATGGAAGAGCCTTTGAAGGCAGGAGAGATAAAAATAGTGAAGGTACATTTACAAACAGACGGTAGTTTGCAACCTGTCAGTGCAGAAGTCGGTGTGAGTGTGACGCTCGACTGGAAGCAGGGTGGTTCGTATGAGTGGGAAATGTAAAGGAACGTTTGAGCAATGATGATGAAAGGTGAGAAAATAGGAAATATCGTGACAATGCTGATGGCACTGTTAGTATTGTCATGTACCTCTGAAGATACGCTTTCCTGCACGGATTCTTTGGACTCTGTTCCTGTCAGTTTGGCGATGAATGTATCAACGAACAGTGCTTCCACAAGAATGACTGCGGCAATGACCCAGCAGACGGGACAAGTATTTCGTGGCATTAAGGATCAGCGTCTTTTCCCCTTTGCTGCTGATGCTTTGGAGGATAACTTGATTGTGTCAGGCAAACAGCCTTTAACCACTTATATTACGGATCTCGCTAAGTATAATGAAGAAGCAGATAACCTTCATTATTTTGATGACCGTTCGGTGAAGATTCCGAACGGAACAACTGCTTTTCTCTGCTACTGTAGGGCAACTTCATCAGGCTCTAAATTTGAGAACGGCTCTCTGATCACTAATATCATCAAGGGAAATGCTGAGGAAGAATTGGCTTGGCCAACTTCATCAACATCAGCTATAACGTTTGAACCAGAAAAGATATATACAGCAGTAGAGACGGTACCTGATGCAGCCAACACTATAGCAGATTATTTGACCGATATAGCGAATGCCATACCAGAGGAAAAACACGACTTCTTCCATCAGTTTGTCAATAATGGTCATCCTATGGCTTGTTCCAGTGCGAATGTGGAAAAGCTGGAAGCTTGGGCTGTGTCGAACGGGGTTACTCTTCCGACTCCCCGACCTACTGCCCTCGATGGCTATCCCACCAATATTAGTTTGCCTGATGGTGCAGCTGTAGTGAAATGGAACTATACCAGCAATGAATTTGAGCCTCAAGTACAGACCAATACCGATGTAAACAACATCAACAGTTTGAATCGTTTTGTCTATCCTCCAGAACTCTATTATTATGCCAACAGTCGCATTAAGACCTCTAAAAGTAGCCGAAAGCAAGACTATTCCAAAAAATCATGGGATGCTGTCCTGGGTACGTATGATGCAGGTTATGGCGAGATGGACTTTTCGGTTCATTCAGTCGCCATTATCGATCCGCTGTCTTATGCGGTGGGATGTTTGCAAGTGGGTCTCAATGTACAGAACACATTGGAGGATGCGGCAGAAGAAACCATTACGCTTACAAGTGGAGAAAATGCGTCCTTCCCGCTGACAGCCATTTTGATCAGCAGCCAGTTTGCTCAGGGCTATGACTTTACGCCCAAGGGAGAGGTGGATGAATACATCATTTATGATCCGACGATAGAGGGTAATATATCAATGGGCGGTTCCATTGTCCCCACACCGACCACTCCAAGCCAATATACCAACACATTGGTATTGCAGACGAAGGACAATGAGAATGTGCGATTTGCATTGGAATTCGAGAATAACAGTGGGGAAGATTTTGAGGGTATCAACGGAAAGGTCTTCGATGGAACGAAATTCTACTTGGTGGGTACGATAGAGGTGCCAGCGGTGGTAGATCAAGATAAAGACTTCAAGAAACGTGTGTTTACCAAGAATCACATCACGCAAGGTGTTGTCAGGATTTCTAGTTTGAAAGAGGCATATACATATTTGCCTGATTTGTTAGACCCCCGTTTGGAGGTGGGCATTCAATTGGTGCCTAATTGGATTCAGGTCACTACGACCAATGTACCGCTGTAAGAGGGGGAAAGGTTTAGGGTTTAGAGTTTAGGTTAGGGTTAACGTTAAGGTTAAAGAATGAAGAAGGTATTGAACATAGAAACTTGGATGTTGCTGGTTATCGTGCTGTTGACGGCATGCAGCGATCATTCGGGAGAAAGCAGTGATGAGAAGGATGACTGCTTCCTGAACATCTATGTCTATGCCCCAGGTCATCCGATGTTGACCCGAGCCGATGTGGGCGAGATTGCCCATAGAGAGGCGGTAGAATCCGAGATCCATACACTCCAGATATGGGTGTTCAAGCATAATGGCGGCAGCTTTGTGGGGTATCTGGAAACGGAACCAGCGTTCCTGAACGAAACAAACGGACAAGAGATGTTCCAGATGAAGGTGGAGAAGGAATTTGCAGATCATCCAGTGAATGTGGATGTATATGTGGTGGCAAATGCTGGAAGCTGTGGATTAGTAGATGGGGAAAACAAGTTGACACTTGGTGAGAGTACAACTCGTGCAGAGTTGGATGCACAGATGATAGGGGCAAATTATTTCGGTGTTTCAAATCTCGTATCATCGGTTCCTGCTGCAGGCCTTCCCATGTCGGGTGTAGAGAAAGATCAGCCGATTTATGGTTCATTCCCAGCTTTGCGTATCGGTAGTCAGGAAAAGATGACCACTGTGCAGTTGACTCGTGCGGTATCAAAGTTGCGCTTTGTGCTTTGCCGCATTGCAGACGGAGATTCCAAGGAGCTGGTGTCGATAGACGAGATTCAGTTGAATGGGGAAATGATACCGACAAAGAGTTATTTGATGCCTGTAGCTAATCCGTCTTATACTACCATAGGGTACGTTTCGAGCCCCATCAATTATGGCAGTGTAGTAGGTAATACCATCCCTACCGTCGAGGATCCGATGAAGTATGCCTACGAAACTCAGGCAGCACAAGACTATGAGGATATGATCAATGAGGCGATTGCTGGTACTTATAAGGCAGCTGAAAGTGATCAACCTTTAAAGGAACTTGGTTTGACTTACTTGCGTGAAAGTGACAAGCAGTTGACGGGAACGATTCATTATTCGGTTCAACCGAAAGGAAATGAAGATGAGAATCAGGTGGATCATACCCCATCCGTCACGTTCTCAATGGCGTCTCCTGGTGATTTTTATCGCAACCGTTCGTGGATTATCTATGTGTTCTATATGGATGCAAAGATACATGTGTTGACGGTGACGGATATGGGTGTGAAGAATTGGACATCGGATAATATCAATGACGACAAATCGGTGTACAATTGGTGAGGGGAAGAGTTTAGGGTTTAGAGTTTAGAGAATGAAGAAGATATTGAATATATTACTGAACGGGTTGCTCTGCATGAGTGCAGTGGGGTGGTTCTGTGGTTGTACGGAAGACAGCGAACCAGCTCCACAGAATACGCATGAGGTGCATATATCGTTGAGTCCTCGTCAATATGAAGATGTCACACCGTTGGCAACGCGCACAACGCTCCCTACGCTCCCTACTGATTATGTGATGTATGACTATGCTACTGCACTGACTCCTATTGCCCAGATTCAGGGTTATATGACTTCAACGGAGGATAAATCAGGGGAGATAGAGAGTAAATATGTTCCTTGCTTGTTCAATTACGAGAAATCGGGTGCTAACCATACATGGGTTTCGACCATTCCGCTGAAAGATGGTCAATATTATTTCTATGGCTTTATGCCGAAGGAGGATGTGGGCAGTAGTGTGACGATTGCGCCGTATGATGATATGACTGATGAGAATCCTGAGGATTATGCCAAGGGTGCCGTCTTGACACTCACGGGTTTGAATGCCGTGACACCAGATGACATCTGCATCGTTGTGGGGGCACAGGGATATGGTAGTGCAGTAGGTAATAAGTCTTTTCCAGAGAGCACCTTGGGTAAGTTTGACTACCATACCAATGACGGTGATAACCTTTTCCTGCTGATAGATCACCTCTATGCGGGGATGGAGTTTCAGATGAGTTTGGGAACTCAATATGCAGAACTGCGGAAAATTGAAGTAACATCCGTCAAGTTGACACCAGTGCCAGCACCTGGATCCACCACTGTAGTCAAGACCGTCAAGGCGACAGTGACTATTGTGGCGAATCAAGATGGGAGTAACCCCATCAGTCCGATAAAAGATGCCAGCAACCATTATGTAGGTGGGCATGTGGAATTTGAAACAGAGAGTGGTACGGATCCAGTTCCTGCAGAATTGCACATTAAAGACAATATGTATTTGACGACAACATCGACGAAATTCTTGGCATGTATGGCTCCCTCCACCAATACGAACTATCAATTGGAGACTACCTACAACGTATATGATAAGAAAGACAACCTGATACGCGAAAATCAGAAGGCTGTCAACAAGATAACGGTTGGTGATTTGAAATCAGGTCAGATTCATACGGTGAAGTTGAAGGTGGAGCCGACTTACTTGTACGTGATGTCGGAAGATGATCTGGATGACCCAGGAGAAAAGTTTGTAATTAGCAATTGACGATTAAGAGTTAAAAGTTAAGAATTAAGAGATGAATATAATGCACTACATACATAATTGTAAATGCTCAAAGCGATGGATGATAACTTTATCATTTGTCATTTGTCATTTGTCATTTTGCGTAGCGCAGATTACTATTGGCGGTAATATCTATGGTGGCGGCAATGCTGGTGATATGACGGGCAATACAAATGTGACCGTATGTGCCGGTGACATCAACGCTGTCTTTGGCGGTGCCCGTATGGCCAACGTGGGTGGCAGTACTTTCGTCAATATCGACGGCGAGCACATGAGCAACGACATCATTATCAATGTGGTTTATGGTGGCAATGATATTGCGGGAAAAGTAGGACAATCTGTCCAAACTACAGATGCCATACCAGCAGAGCTTAAGCATGCAGTCACCAATCAAATCACAGAAACAGAAGGGGAGAATACAAAGCAGTATGGAGCCTTTGTTCTCACCACCAAAGAAAAAGAGGCTGATACGGGCGAAACACAGCACCACATGTTCATCGGTCAGCTTTATGGTGGCGGAAATGGCAATTATGAGTACTCAGCAAAGAAAGATAATGACAAATATGATGTCACGCTCAACAATGTAACGATTGAGGATGTTGAAAAGCCTGAACTGGGCAAGACCTATCTTGAAATTAGAGGCGGTACTATAGCATATCTCTTTGGTGGTGGTAATTGCGCGACGGTGACGGATGCTACAGACATTTGTATTGACAATGAGAGTAGTGTGACGACGAGTATCAAGGATGCAAATGGAACGGATATATTGAAAGATGAAGCAGGAACCCGCTTGAAGTTAATGGGTCTCAACACGACGCAGTTACATGCCAGCAGCGCGTCATTCCAGTTCTCTCGTGTCTTTGGTGGCAATAATGTGGCAGAGATGGCCATTCGACCCACGTGGCATCTTAAGCGGGGATGGATTCGTGACCTCTATTCCGGTGGCAATGCTGGTAATATGACTTATTATGATAATGGCAAAGGTGGTATCTTGTTGGCCATTAATAGTAATAACATGCATATTGATAATGTGTATGGAGGTTGTCGTATGGCTGATGTTAATCCCAATAGGAATACGTTATCAGCCGAAGACATAACGGTTGGCGGTACATCCTATTCTTTCCCAGCAAACTATGCGGCTCGTGTGTTGGTTTTAGCTGGTGATATTAATAATGTATATGGGGGTAACGATATTTCTGGTAATGTTTATGGGGGCAATGCTATCGGTATTCATAGCAGTATCAAAGGTGATGTGTATGGTGGGGGAAATGGTTCCTATGCCTATACGGATAATATTGATTTAAAAGAACTCGATGAGTATAAAGACTTTTACTATGATCCTGGTTCAAGTTCCTCTGTAGATGCGTTGAATGCATTCCGTCCTAATGCCGAAGCAGTATCCATTCATGTTGTAGGAACTGAAAGTAAAAAGACGGTCATCGGTGGTGCTATCTATTGTGGTGGTAATAGTGCCACATTGCGAAACGATGATCCAAACAAACGTGCCACATCCCAGCTGAAGATTGGTTCGTATGTCATTGCCGACAATGTGTTTTTGGGCAATAATGGAGCCAATATGGTGAAGACCAATGAAAAGGATGAAGCGAATGGAATACCGGAAGGTGTTCTGCGCACGTTACGAAGTACCGTTGGCGGCTCTACTAATAAGTTTAACTCCATGGACTTGACAAATCATGAACAGTTTGACAAGTATATGGACGGATGTGCCATGATGATTGATCCAGATGTTACTTTCGACCCCGATTATGTACCTTATTCTACCTATTTCGGTTCTTTCTATTGCGGCGGTAACGTGGGTAGTATGAAGCGAAATGGTGCCTTTAATGTGAGTTTCAATGACAAGGTGGTCATCTACAACAAAGTCGTGGGTGGCAGTAATGAGGCTAATGTTTATCAGTCTGATTATAACACTCAATATTTGGGTGGATTGTTGGGAGACCCCGAAGAGGGTACAGGTAACAAGTTGGTGCTTAATTTCGGTGGTCTGAAGATTCAGCCCAAACGTTGGAAAATCACAAGAGATGCTAGTTATGCTCCAATCTTAGATGCGAATGGTAATGAGCAATATGAATTGGATGACAATGGCAACCGCATATTGGAGTGGAACACTGTTGACGGCAGAACTTTCGATACAACCACCAAGAAATACACTCCAATGGCCTCTGTTGCCCCAACCACGGAAGGCGAAAGCGTCGAGCCTTATGATGAAGACACCGACCTTTATCGACGTTTCCATGGCGGTAACATCTATGGTGGTTGTTATAATAATGGTCATGTGAACGGTAATGTGGTCATCAACCTGAATGCGTCGCTGGTGGATCGCACGGGCGAAAATGCCATCTTCGACGAGATAGAGGAGAATGAGGGTGAAGCCAAGTTGTATGATGGAAACTACAATATCAAAAAGCGTTACACTGGCGTCCTTCTCGGTGAACAGGGTATGGATGTGTTGGGCCGTGCGTTGAATGTATTTGGTGGTGGCTATGGTGGTGACTCCGAGATATGGGGTAGTGCGACCATCAACCTGAATGCTGGCTATACTTTCCAGATATTCGGTGGCGGTGAACAAGGAGCGATCGGTAGGGCTGTCAGTCACCAAGCAAACGCTACAAATCCCAATATAAGTGATTTGACATACGAGCCCGATGAGGCTTATAGCACCTATATCAACCTGAGAGGTCGCGATGAAGGTGTTTACCGAGGTCATACGGATGACCAAGATGACATGGCAGAAGCTGAATTCATTTATGGAGGAAGCTTTGAGGGACTGATTGCGGGCAGTACCCATATCAATCTGGGTAACGGCCGTATCTTCAACTCCTTTGCAGGTAGTTGTAATGCCGACATTTTGGGACATACCGAAACGTATATCGGACGTCAGGCAAACAACGATGGAACTTATACGGACGGAGGTGGCTTCCCATGGATTCGTGACCACGTCTATGGTGGCAACGACCTTGGTGGGCATATCTTTGGACTGACCAATTTCAAAGGTCGCATCAGCTCTAATGATATCTTGGGTAAGGTTTATAATCCTCAAAGCAAGGAAGTTCCCGATGTCACCAATGCCTCTGCCTATATGGAATTCCTGCAGGGTCGTGTAGAGAACATCTACGGAGGTTGTTATGGTGTGTATAACTATAAAGATGAACATTTCAGAGCATATACGGATGAGAATGGTATTGCCAAAACTGGCTTCACCAAGCCTCGTATGGTTAATGCCTTTATCAACTTCAGACCCCTCAACCATACCCGTAATGCGGTGGATAGGATTTATGGTGCCGGTCAGGGCTATTCCGGAGACTCAGACCGTGACATGATGCAGGATCGCAGTTATGTCTTGATAGACATACCGCAAAACATCACAACGTACCAGAATATGGAGGTGTTTGGTGCTGGCGACTTCTGCGGATTGGGTATGCGTAAAGAGGAGGCTACGATCAGAACTGTCAATAATGTGGAGGTTGAGGTCTTGCCCGCCCTTGATCCCAACATAGCTAAGACCAATGCCGATGGTGTCACAGCCTCTGCCGTTATTGATCTTGTCCGCGGACAGATTGGTGCAGCCTATGGTGCCAGTTGCAACGAAGGTGTTACTCGCCGCACCATTGTTAATGTACCAGAAGGTTCCACCATCCAGATTGGTAGCATCTTTGGTGGGGCATACGGTAGTGATGCCTATAAGCCTTGTGATGTATATGAGGCCAATGTGAACTATCTGACACAGAGTGAGGATGCTTACCTGATCTCTAATCCTGCAACAGAATTGACGAAGGGAGCCATTTACGGTGGTAACAATTATGCCCGTCGTACCCTCTATGGTAAAATCAATATCGAAGCCCCTGTCAGACAGAAAAATCATCAATATGGTATGACTACAGCCACCATTTATGGTGCAGGTTGTGGTTCTCAAACGTGGAATGAATACACGGAGGTCAATTTGAAAGATGGTGCTAACGTATGGGAGGTCTATGGCGGTGGTGAGGCCGGTGGTGTGATGAGCACTGAGAGTGTTCAGGCATATATTAAAGGTTTTAAGCCTACCTATTGGCCAAAGAAGAAAGATACTGATCCTGATGTTCCTTTCACTGATGCAGATTGGTTAAGCGCTTGGTCTTTAGGTGGAGGTTATGACCCTGTGATGGAGAACAAGACTCCATTAGATGCATTGAAAAACGGTTATGTTACCAATACCTATACCAACCTTGCTAATCCTTTGGTAAGGGTTGCGGAGATGGACGATAGGGAAACCAAGACCTATAAATACAACACCAACGTCATTATCAACAAGGGTGCATACGTAGGGAACTACGCATATGGTGGTGGACTTGGCAATGAGAACGATAAATTTGTTGGAAGCGGCGATGTTTACGGTACCACCTATATCGCACTTCTTGGCGGTGTCGTGAATAAGGACCTCTATGCTGCAGGTACTTCTGGTGCTGTTTATAATATCTTTGGAGCAGAAAATTTCACTGCCAGTGCCAATGCTTTCATTGCCGGTGGTAGTGCGCGTAACGTTTATGGTGGTGGATGGAAAGGTAATGTGGGTTATCATAAAGGTGGAATTAGTGACCCAACAACGGAAGATATCCCAGGTGAGACGCATGTCGTCATAGGTATCCGTCCAGATCAGACAAGTGTTCCTGATGATTACGGTTTCTACAATGGAGTACCAGCCCTTCAGCGTAATGCCTACGGTGGTGGTGAGGGTGGTTCAATTATAGGTCACTCAAACTTGACGTTGAACAATGGTTATATTGGCTACGTCTATAACACAGAAACCAGCGAATATGAAGAGAAGGTCAACGACGAGACATGGACAGACCATGTGGGATTAGACCGCTTGTCCGACTGTGGAAATCTCTTTGGTGGTGGTTACGATGATAACAGTAGTGTTGACGAGAGTCATGTCACGATGTGGGGTGGCATCGTCCGTAACAGTATCTTTGGTGGTGGTGAGATTGCTACGATTGGTCGAGGTGCGACGGAAGAGGGCGGTGTTGATAACAAGGAACGCGTGATCAAGGCTATCTATCATCCTGGTAAGACCCATATCAAGATGTACAACGGTCATGTGAAACGCAACATTTTTGGTGGTGGTAAGGGCTATAACATCCTTGGATATGGTGGTACACGTGGCTTCTATACCGATGGCTATGTCTTCGGAGGGACTGAGGTCTATATCCATGGTGGTGAGATTGGTACTAATGAGGGACTGGCAGAGGGTTATGGTAATGTCTTTGGCGGTGGCGATGTAGGTTATGTCTATAGCGGATCATATTTTACTGGCTCTCATGATCAAGGTACCGGTTCGCCGAACCACTATTATTATTATGATGCCGATCAAAAATTGACAGAAGACTGCAAAGTGGTAATCGCTCCGATGTTGCAGATTAGGAAAAACGGTACGGACGTAACCTATCCAGCGACAGGGGATGACCAGAAAACTTATCATCCATACGATTATGTGCCTACCGATTATCTGAATACCCTGCCTGCTGACAAGACAAATGCTGGTTGGACGAACCTTTATACGGGCAGTAAAACGGATGACGACCAGATAGAGCGCGGTGTACATATTCACAATGCTGTGTTTGCAGGTGGTAACGTGTCGTCGAACAGTGAGAGCTATAGCAATGCCACAACGGTATTCGGTAATACCACTGCTACGCTTTATGATGTCTATCACCACGACTTCATTACTGTTGGTACGGAGCATACTGGTGGACTCTATGGTGGTGGTAACTTGTCGTTGGTGGGTGGTTATCGTGAGTTGAATATCACCAACTACGGTACTGACTACTATGGTTTGAATCAGCAGATTCCTTTGGAAGAATACCAGACGTTGAGCAATCGTGAACGTGCCTACTTCAAGTTGCAGTATGTATGTCAGACGGATAACAATGGTCATACGGCAGGGGATAAAATCGAGGAGGATGAATACAACAAATTGCCGAGTGACTATAGAAATGATACTTATTGGAAGCAATACGGTTTCTGCTCCATCTATGCAGGACGTTTGTTGAACACCATCCAGCGTGCCGACTTCTGTGGAGTGTTTGGTAGCCGTTTGGTGCTGCAAGGTGCCAAGGACCGTGTCGCTGATGTGGCTGATGCCACGGAATACACCATCAACCGTGTGGGCGAGGTGTCGCTGAACCAACAGCGTTTCACTCCAAATAGTGACGATGAGATTCATGGCAACTACTTCGGCATCTACAGCGTGGTGAACTACATGGGCAACCTGACCAGTGATGTACACTTTGACGACCCACGTAGGTATGTGGTGAACGAGGAGCCCACTCAAACTACCCAGACATATTACGATTGGAAAGTCGAAAATCTAACCAAGCGTGACCGCAACAACGGAACCTCTTACAATCAAGTGGCTCTGGCTTCGGGTGTGTTCTTGGAGTTGACCACAGAGAACAGTACGCCATCTAACAAGATATATGGTGATATCACGGGTGTGGTTGAGCTCGACCTGATCAATGTGAAGAAGGATATTGAAGGTGGTGGCTATGTCTATGCGCGCAATGAACATGGAGTTCGGAGTACTAAGACAGATTTCACAAACGTCCTCCTGTCTCCCTATAATCAATTGCCCGGCAATGAGGCACGAACCAAGAGGATTTATGAATATAGTAATACTGACCTTAAAGACTGGCAGACCTCAGGTAACTTTATTCATAAGTCGAAGCGCATTGTCGATGACTGCTATCCAACGAATGGTGTCTATAGGGACAGCAAGGGTAACTATGTGACGTCGCCAGCTCACTATTGGTTCATCAAGGGTGAAGTGTATATCTACGACCAGGTGGTATCCGCTTACGCTGGTTCGGCTTCTGCCTACTCGAAGGAAGTGAAGATACCGCTCACTATTACGGCTGGTTCGAATGGTCGTCTGAAGTTGTTGAACGTACAACCGAACCTCTATGCTTACTATGCTGATGAAAATCGTAGCGAAAGCAGTAAGATTTCGAGCAACGGTGTGGCAGTGGATAACGAGCGTACAACCTTCCAGCTGAATGATGTCATTACATGGTGGGACTGGAACCAGCTGCCAGATAATGAAAAGAAGTATTTCGTTAAGGAGACCTATGTCAATGTGGATCCATGTGTGATTGACGGCACGTCCTATGAGGCTGGCGGGTATGTGTTGGAGAACGACGCCTCCGTACATGATGGCGATGCTTCCCAGACGGCATGGAAGACCTTCCAGACGGCTAGTCATGTAGTGAAGACCTCTACAGGCGTTGATGTGACAGATCTTACAACTCTGTTCCATCCATCAAACAATATCTCCCACGATACTGGTTATGTACTCACGCTCGACATGAACAGCCCGAAGGATTGGGATGATTGGTACAGTCCTGTCCTCCAATCTAATGGTGAAAAGATATCAAAGGAAACCTATAACTCGTCCTCCACTACCCAGACGAACTACATTTTAGGCCCGACCTTCAGGCTGACGGGTGATTCAGGCCTCTATGGTCAGCGCAGGTACGAGGTTGGCGAGATTATCACCAAAGAGGTTTATGACGACTATACCCAAACCGTCGGTTCCATGTCTCTTGCTGGACAGGCCACAGCTGAACCAGCCTATGTGGCATTGGTTGACTATAGTAATATGCAAGCAGGAAGCGCTATTGGTGAGACGGAGTACGAAAATCTCGGCAGTCCGTCAACCACCTTTGCTCCGGCTATGATTTGCATCAACTCCATCCAGTTAGGCGACGAGGAGTATGTGTTGATGGGTGAGTTGGTATCTGGAACTGAAACCAACTTGGATGCATTAGCACAGAAATACTTTAATTACAACAATAGCAAGACCAATACTGACAAGTTTGATAATGTAGATCAGGCCCGCGAATATATTATATCCAACCTGTCACCTGCCTACTATATCAAGAGCGCTGGTAGCTATGGCGGGCAATACTTCACGTCAGGACAGAACTATGGTGCCATCAAGTCGTGGTGCTCGCTGACCGATGACCGTGGCAAGTTCGATTTCAATTACGATGCTTTCGACGTGCTGGTTGATCCGGCATATCCAGGAGAGGGGCATACAAATGTATACGCCCATCCTTATGATGAAGTGAAGCCAGTAGAATATGAGGCTGTCTATAATGGAACAGATGATCTGACGTATTATGACAACAACGGTGACTCTCATACGATTTCTGCTGGTGGCTCTATCACACGCGAAGCATTTGAGCAGGTTCGTAACGACCAGATGCACTATACCCGAATTGCGGTAGATGCGAAAACAGGTACAGGTTCTGACACGCAGACGGTATATATTGTCAATGAGACCATCATCAATAAGGGTACGCCTTATGCCAAGGGACAGGATATCAGCGAGAAGGACTACAACAACCTGACGGATGAGAACAAGTCAAAGGTTGATGCAGTAACCTTCACGAAAGGAAACGTGGCTGCTGTCCATTACTATTGTTATGAGGATTACACCCCGCTTGCATCTTCAGGATTTACCCCTGAGAGTGGAGAAAAAGGAAAGAAGGGGTCAATCATTTCGACAGCTGTCTTTACCGATGAAACATTTGTCCCCAACTATCAGAAGAAATTCTCCATCCAGGGTTCAGAGCCTACGGAAACTACTACGCTCTATGTCTCTCGCGAATCGAATGCCAAGGATGTCACATCCGAGAAGGTGATTAGCGTTGTCTATCAGTACACCTACTATGAACCCGACGACGAGGGTGAGGGTGTCAGTCTGGTCAATGAGTTGCACGTGCTGAATATTCACCTGCAGCTGGAGAGTGGCGCTCCGGAGATCGGTCCGCTGAATGCACCGCCTGCTGTGATCCCAGGTCATACAGTGGGTCTGAAAGCTCCTACCGTCAATCCTGGACTCTATGAGATTCTGACCAGCGGTTGGGAACTCTTCAAAGATGAAGATGATGCCCAGCTGCACCGAAATGGTACACCGTTCATCAACAATGGTACTCCACTCTACTGGTATCAGAACCAGAAGGTATTCCTGGCATTCTACTCGAAGACTTATCTGGGTAAGACCTATTCGAACTATGTGCCTCTGACAGTGGCCAACTACCACGACCTCGACGCTGTCATGAAAGATAAGGAGCACCATCTCTATGTGGATCATCCCAATGTGATGCGCAACTCGAAGATATACATCGACAATCGTGACTGTGAGAGCGATACTGAGAAGAGCGAGCTCGACCTGCTGAAGGACTTCTTCAACCTCAGTGTGAGCGGACTTGACGGTCATGCTTCACTTGATGATCACGTCAAGGGCGGTGCCGACCTGGAGTTCATCCTCAACAGCAATGTCAGTCCGAAGAAATACACAAGCTGGACACCTGTCGGTGATGCTAATCAGTGCTTCGAAGGTAACTTCCATGGTGATGGCTATACTGTCACAGGCTTGAACAACTCTCTGTTCGGCACCCTCTGCGGTAGCGTCTATAACCTTGGTGTCACAGGTTCATTCACCTCTGCAGGTGTTGCTGATACCGGCGATGGCTATGTGGAGAACTGCTGGATTAACACCACGGGTACGCCTGACGTTAACGTTCGCGCTGTCTTCGGTAACCCATCGCGTAGCAGTGGCATACAGTTAGTCAACAGCTACTATCAGAAAGGCAAGGAATACAACACTACCAATAATGGTCGAGGCATTGCCACTCCGATGACTGATCAGGAGTTCTACAACGGTACGGTAGCCTATAACCTGAACGGCTTCTATCTGAACAAGCGTTACTACGACAAGAAGCAGACCAGTGGTACAGAGTACAAGTATCTGACGGAGGTTGACGGAACGCTGTCGGAGAACCTGATTACAGGGTACTATCCAGACTCTTATGCTTTCTATCCGCTGGACGATAAGAAGAGAATAGATCACTACGGCAACTATAGTTATGTTGAAGATCGCTATTCCGATGGTGACTTCCGTTATGCTGATGGCTCTATCCCTGAGACCGTGGAGACTCGTATGCGAACCATAGCATCAGAGACTTCAGTGACGACCGCATTTGCTCCTATCTGGCCAGACGATTATCTCTACTTCGGACAGAATCTGAATTATGGTTGGGGTGATGTTCATCAGGATGAACCTGGACACATCACAGGCGCTAATCGTGTTTATCGTGCACCTGCTTACTTCCGCAACAGCGAGATGAGCGTGGCTCACTTCAACAGCAATGCCTTCATTGTTGCCCATTCGAAGCCAAAGACGGTGACGGATACCAACTGGAAGATGGCTTATCCGAATATGACCGCCATTGACTTCGCAGGTTACAACGATGCTTTGAACGGAGTCAGCAGCTATGCTCTGGGCATGCAATCATCGGGCAAGTTCTATCCACCGTTGCTCGACGATGACGGTTTGACCGATATTACGATCAATGACGAGACGCAGAATCTGCTCGTCTATGCTCCGTCAGCTGATGACAACAAGGCTACTTATGGTGTATTGAGTACAAACTTCATCGAACCGGTATTCGATGATTACTACGATACATCCAATTATCATCGTGTGGAAAAAGCCCTCGCTTCGAGCGTGAAGGGTCACCTTGTGGAGAGTGGTCAGATAGCCACGAATGACCATCTGCTGGTGGATAAGGAAGAATTCTATTGTCCTATCCAATATGACTTCACGGGCGGCAAGCGTATGTGGTACCAACGCCAGCCTGACAACCATGTTGATATAGATTGGAGTGGCACAACGCGTACCACTAAGGGTTGGGAGGCTGTTAGTTTGCCATTCACAGCCGAACTTGTCTCTACCCAGCAGAAGGGTGAGATCACTCACTTCTACGAAGGTAGTACCACAGGACATGAGTACTGGCTGCGTGAGTATGCAGGTGGTTCTCCTGATCATGATGATAACAAAGTCTTTGTAGCTAACTTCAACAAACTTAAGGCTGGTTTGGAGATGAAGTCAGACGCGAACACCTTCCTATGGGATTACTATTACAGCAACCAACTGCGGCGAGATGCGAATACAGACTTCTATCAGGAATATTACAAAACGACACGTACTTATAATGATTATCCTTATATGATGGCAGGAACTCCTTATATCATAGGATTCCCAGGCAGTCGCTACTATGAGTTTGACCTCAGCGGAGAGTTTGAGCCTGAACACACCTATGCTGCTATCGACAAACTGGATGAGCAGATCATCACCTTCGCTTCAGCACCGAATGTGACTATTCGTGTGAGCGATGATGAGATGGCTGGTGAGTCCGCAAACTCTCTTTTCACCTTCAAGCCCAATTACCTGAAAGAAACGTTGGAGTCTGTAACGGGCACATCGACTTTGCCAAGTAACTACTACCTCAATGCCGCAGGTGATGCCTATGTTGACGAAGGTGAAGGCGATATTGTTGTTTTGCCATTCCGACCGTTCTTCGAGGCTGCAACTTCAGGTGGAGGTAATGCCAAGAAACGCAATGCCGTTCGACGGATTATCTTCGTTCAGGATGAGAACAGCTTCGGATTTGAGGAGAATGATCCAAGACAAGAAGAAGCTGGTGGTGAGCTGAGATTCTACGTGAGAGGTGTGGTCATCGGTGCTGAGTCCTCGCTCCGCAATGCGACCGACGTGCTCATTGTCAACACCAGCGGTCAGACCATCGGCTCCTTCACCATCAATCCTGGTGAGACCATCGAGACTCCAGTTCCATCAACTGGTGTGTATATCCTCCGTGCTGCTGGTGGCAAGTATAATAAGAAAGTGACAGTGAAATAAAAATAAGATAACTCTAACGAGAAAATGCGAAAAGGCTCGAGACATATGATAGTAAATTCAGTGAAATTACTGACCAAATTCAGTGAATTTACTGAGTAAATCAACTGAATTTACTTTCAAACAGGTTAAGACAATTCGTGTTTTTACTCTTAAGAAACAAAGATATGGCTATACAATATAGACTATTACAGAACCGGATAAAGGGCAGTAAGAACTACGGTAAGTATTATGCACATACCGTCAGGCGGGGCACGGTGCCGCTGGAGGACATCGAGGAACGTATTGCTGCCAAGTGTACAGCCACACCGGCAGACGTACGGCTGGTCATACGTGCACTGTACGACGAGGTGAAGTTTATCATGCAGATGGGGCACACCGTTGACCTCCGGGAACTGGGTAAGCTGTCGATAGCCATCAAGAGCGTGTGTGTGGACAGACCCGAGGACTTCGACCCCAAGAAGCACATCACTGGCTACCAATGTAAATACAACCCACAGAGCAGGCGATATCACACGAAGCACGATGATAAGAGCGGCCACTGCCTCTACCGCAACATCCTCGACGGTTGTGTGCCCATGGAGATAAAATAGAACATTAAATATAACGATTTCGTTACAATTAGAATATGACAAAGAATACAGCAAGCATACAGGCAACATATGTTCATTGGCTCACGAACATATGTTCATCGGCTCACGAACCTATGTTCATCGGCTCACGAACATATGTTCTCCGAAATATGTTGGTTTTGGTGATGATGATGATAGGGGCGAATGTGTGGGGACAGCCGGCAAAAGTTTCTGATGGTATTTATTACATCCAAAACACTGCCACGAATAAGGGTTATCTTTGGCCATCATTGACTACTAATACCACTACTGGCTACCGCTATTTAACTACTTCGTTAGATATATCAGCAGATGCGGTTAACAACGTTAGTGGTGTCAGCTATCCCGCACATGATAAATCTTACAGCCATTGGGTAGTAAAGAATGTGACTGGAGGATACATTCAATTGATTAATCCCCGACTCAACAAATATGTTGTCATACGACAATTTCCGAAAGCCAATAATTCCAATGGAAAAGAAAATACATATGGAGACAGGGACGTATGGCTTACAGATGAGCCTGCTGCTGAAGATATTGACTATACTTACTTTGTATTAAACAACGATAAAAGTCCCTATAAAATATCTCCTAAAGCGGGATTAAACGGTGTGAATGACACTTCTGGCTATACTCTTAATAGTGCTGCTGGAGATGACAGAAAATGGTTGACTTGGTCAACATCAGGCAACCCTGGTACTCCCAAAAGTGGCGAAGGACGTGATGGCTTAATACAGATATATTCAGGAGGTACACCAACATGGACATTTACATCCGACTTACTTGACGCTCCCACTATCAGCGATGTGAATGTGAATGATATAGTAACAGTTATCGATGTCAATGGCTTACCTGAAGGTTACAACATCCGCTACACCACCGACGGTTCTGATCCTGATGCCAGCAGTCCTATTTTGGAAGGCAATAGTTATACGGTAACATCATCACAAACGTTAAAGGCTGTTGTGGAGCGTTATGGTATTGTGCTTACGGCAGTGGCTGAAAAAGCTATTGCTCCCGCTCCATGCGCCACACCTGTCATCACTTTCGACTACACCACATCGAATGTTTCCATCAGTTGTGCCACTCCTAACAGCGCTATATATTGTACTACTAACGGAACCGCCCCCACTACTTCGAGCTCAGTATATAATGGTCCATTCTCTGTCACCAGTCCCACGACAGTGAAAGCAATTGCTACCCATGCGGATAAAGACCCTTCCTCTGTAGCAGAGTTAGTCATTAATCAGGTGGCAGCACCTGTGACAGATACGACAAGTGACGGCAAAGTGAAACTAACGAGCACTACGCCATCAGTGACTATCTACTATGAGATTGGCGACGATGAAAGTAGTGTTGCCACGCCTACTATGTCTTCAACTCGCTACACAGGGCCTCTGCAGAATGTGTCGGGCAAAGTAATCAAAGCCATTGCTGTGAAAGACGGTTGGATTACCTCTGACGTTGGAGGCTCCAACGGGCCAATCACTTTACAATGTGTTATGCCTGTCATCCGTCGCGCAACAGGTAATACATTTACTATTTCGAGTAGTTTCCCAGCCGAAGGCGTAATAATCTATTATACTACAGGTAGCGGCGATCCCACTACGCTGTACGAAGGTCCTGTATCCATTTCAAGTTATCCCGTTACTGTTAAGGCTATTGCTACGGCCGATGGTTACAGTAATTCATCACTTGCTGAGGTGACCATTATAGAAGACTTGGTGCAGGATGGCGATTACTACTTGATTTCTTCTGCTGGTGACTTTGAGAAATTTGTCAGCAAGGCGAGTACCGCTGACGGTGCTGGCTACAAGTATAAAGTTACTGACGATTTCACATATAGTAGTACTTTTGAGATCACGCAAGCCTTCACTGGAACTTTCGATGGTGGCTTTTACACTATTACGGGCCTAAAAAATCCACTATTCAAGAGTCTTAATGATGGAATAGTAAAGAATGTCATCCTCGACAATGTCAGTATCAGTAGTGGTACCAATGTCGGTGCCATCTGCAACGAGGCTACAGGTGCGAGTCGTATATATAACTGTGGTATATTGGCAACAAGCAGCACAGCGGAAACAGATGATGACGGCTATACCAAGATTACCTCTTGTAGCAGCACCATCTCTGGCAGTGGCTATGTGGGTGGTATTGTCGGTCTACTTGACGGCAGTTCGCGTGTCATCAACTGTTTCAGCTATGCTAATGTTTCTGGAGGCACTCATGTAGGCGGTATCGTAGGTTATAACAACGTTGCTACCACTGCCAGCAACCTTCAGACCATGGTAATGAACTGCATGTTCTATGGTGAAGTGAGTGGTGGTTCGATAGCCCCCATCTATAATGGAGAGATTATTACCAACGATGGCGATGCCGACGGCGTTAACAACTTCAACTACTTCCGTCTCGAATCATCTTACATACAGAATACTGATATAGCAAAGGTTTATAACTGCGCTTTGGGTGCCGAGACTCGCTTCTTGCAGCGATTTGAATTCTTCCGTCACTTGCTGAATAGCAACCGTGAGTTGGCGGCCTGGTGGGCCAGTACCTCCACAACTACCGTCACCAAGGATGAGATGATGAAATGGGTGATGGAACCAAGTCAAATTGGTACATCTACCCCATACCCCATACTGAAAGCTCCCGACAGATACCCATCGGTGGTGAATATTGATGTTAACCATTCTGATACATATAAGGGACGGGATATGACAGTTGGGCCTAAGTTGAGCAAAACACTGTCGGTAACCATACGGAATAGCACTACAGATGCTGTTTATGGAGCACCTACTGGGGCAAATATCACAAATACCAGCCTCAGCCTCAATATTATGGATAAAGACCCAGACCACTTCAACTTCAACTATTATAAGGTACAGTTACCTTATTATAATGATGTGGGTACTGGTAACTACACAGGTAATCGCGTAGTGACAGGTTGGAAAATTGTTACGATAAGTGGTGGAACTACTGTTTACTCCACAGATAATGACAATAATGCAACAACGCCTGCTGATGCAGAGGCAACAATAAGTTCTACAGGTGATATTACTTTGGACAAGACCCCTTACAACTTCGCTGATCGAAACTGTACCGATAAGGATAAGTATGGTGTAAGTGGTCGTGTGTTCAACCAAGGTGCATATTGGGATGTTCCTGAAGGGGTGACAGCCATCACCATTGAGCCTTATTGGGGCAAGGCGGTTTATCTGTCTGATGCCTATTGGGATGTGACCTATAAGAATAACGGTAATGATGCAATGGCGACTGCAGCCAATGTTCCTAACGTAGGCGGAGGACAACGCTATGAAAACGGCAAGAAATATAATCTTGCTACTCAAAGTATTGATGAAACAAATGGTCAGATTGTTTATACTTCTATGAGCAATGCTATCGCAAGTTCGGGGACGGCACTTTTTGCGGACTACAATGACGAGCAGAGGAATAGTCATTCCGTTTATGATTATGCCGTGGTGCTTGTAGGCAATTATCACTTTAATGGTACTTTAGAAGCAAGTAATAGCAAGCCCTATACGGTTACCTCTATTGACTTGGACGGCGATAACGAGCCAGACTATTCTTATATCCTTCGTTTTAATAGTCGTATAAGAGTTCATCCTGTAAGGATTGATTTTTTGACTGCCATAGGTCTTGGTATGGCTCAGAAAACCACTGGCGGTACCGGTACTTATAATTTTGGTATTATGCAACCAAAAGGTTGGTTTGAAAGCACCAACACTGCCACGTTCCGTATGACGCAGTTTGAGTACGATTATGCCGGTAGAGTAGAAAGTCCTATGATTCTACAGGGCGGTGTAATAGAGCAGTGGGTGACAGTCGGTGGTTCTGAACAGACTATAAAAGAGGGTAAAACGGTAACTTACTATCACGTGGGAGGCAATGTGTGGTTCAAGGAATTCCATATTGGTGTTCATCAGGATAAAACTCAGGAAGAGTTCGTCAGTCCCCATCCTCCCATTTCTGTAACTGGCGGTGATTTTGATGAGTTCTATCTGACAGGTCTATATAATACCCCTAATAATACTTATCCTGACAATGCGGAGTGTTATATTAATGGTGGTCGATTCGGTAAGGTGGCTGGTACTGGCATGCAAGGTATTGGTAATGCAGGAGGTGCTGGAGTAACAGGAGGTTCTGCGGAAACGGGTAATATTATCTGGCAGATAGACAATGCCGACATCGATGAATTCTATGCTGGTGGTATTAATGCCGCCCATATCGCAGAAGGCAATATCTATACCGTTATTACAAATAGCCGTGTTGACCAGTTCTGTGGTGGCCCTAAGTTCGGAAACATGAATAGTGATAAAAAAGTGGTCACCAATGCCACCAACTGTACCTTCCGTACTTTCTTCGGTGCAGGTTATGGCGGAAATTCCTATAACCGTAGATATCCTCAAAACCAAAACAATGTGACAAACATAAATTGGAATACGTGGGTTCAAGGAAATGATGGCTTAAAATATAGGTATGATTCAGATTATGGTGGTGTTGAGACACGTATAGACTATCAATTCATTCCTATGTCGAATAACACAGGCAATGTAGCTCGTCTGTTTGTTGATTATGTCAGTTTCTCACTGGCCACCACGCATGATGTCACATCAAAACTCACGGGATGCACCATTACCACCAGCCCTCTTGGAAGGCTCTCTATTTCTGATGACTATAAGTGTCTTGGTAGCTTCTATGGCGGTGGTAGTCTTGGTATGGTTACTGGTGATGTCAAGTCGACACTTACCAACTGCACCGTGGAAGGCAATGTGTTTGGTGGTGGCTACTCAGCTACATTGCCTTCTGTTGGTGTGATGGCCAATAGTTTCCAGACATCTCCGAAATATGACCAAAACTTGGGTGCCTATTTGGAGGCAAAACTACCAGCCACGACTCCTTATACGTGGAAGCATGCTGATACGGTTAATTCCACGGAAACTGCTATTAAAACTTCAGGAACAGAACACTTCCTTTATACTGAAGAGAATCTCGAGAAATCCAACCTCGGTTCTGTGAGTGGGGCTGTTACCCTCACCATAACAACCAGTGGCGAAAATGGACAAACCGTAATAGGTACAGCAAGCGATGCCACCACTGGTAACGTCTATGGTGGTGGTGACGAGAGTTACGTCACCAATGCTACCACCCCTGCCGCTGCGTCCACCACTGTCAACATCAGTGGCAATACCCTCATACGTGGCAACGTCTTCGGTGGCGGAAATGAAGGTGACGTTTCTGGTAGTGCAACGGTGAATATTCAACAGCCAACACAGTAATAAAGAAGAATAATAAAGGGATAATATATGATGAATACCCCATCAACCACATACATAATATGATACAAGATATGACATACAAGGTTAGATATATATTGACAATTGCTTTGCTGCTGATGGTGGGCAAGGCTGTGGCGCAAGTCACGGTCAAAGGTTCCGTTTTTGGTGGTGGTAATAAGGCTGATGTGCAAGTCAATACCATTGTGAATATCGGTGGTGGACAAGTGGAAGGTAATGTCTATGGTGGCGGTAACCTGGGTGATGTGGGTAAAATTAATGATAAGTCTGATAAAGCCAATTATACATGGACTGGTACGGATAACCAACCTAATAGTTCTGGTGGTGCCAATAACACTGGTGTTAGTTCTGTTCATATTACTGGTAGTACGGCGTTGATAGGTCTTTCAGGGGATAATGTAACCGCAAATAAAGACCATGGCAATGTGTTTGGAGGTGGCAAGGGAGATGATAATAGTGGATTCTATTGTGAGAAAGGTATGGTGTACAGCACGTCTGTCGAAATCACTGCCGGCACGGTGAAAGGAACTGTTTTTGGTGGTGGTGAGGTAGGTCGTGTGGAAGATAATACCATCGTGACGATTGGAGTCCCTGGAGCAAGTAGAGAAGGAGAAGAAGATCCTAGTACGCCTGTTATCAATGGTGATGTGTTCGGTGCTGGTAAGGGCTTAAAGACACATGGTTACTCGGCTCTGGTGCGTGGTAATCCCGTTGTTACCGTTCAAGGCAAGACTTTGGTGGGTGGTAGCGTCTATGGCGGTGGCGAGATTGCTTCCGTGGGTAAACATAAAGTGAAGACGAGCAATAGCCCTCTAACACCAGATGACGCACCGGCTGATTTGCCCGTGGGAATGCCATATACATTGGCAAATACAAACTTAGGGAAATGTACTGTCACTATCAAGGATAATGTCATAATCTCCAATAACGTCTTTGGCGCTGGACAGGGATTTGGTGATTATAGTTATGATAGTAATAATAAACCCCAACGTATGGGGATGGCTGATATGGAAACCTTAGAATCTGAAAACCTATATCACGTGTTTCTCCAGACTCTGGCTTTGGCCACCGATACCCATGTGACTATCGATGGGAACGCCAATGTCAATGGTTCTGTCTTTGGCGGTAGTGAAAGTGGTTTCGTACAGTATGATACGAATGTGACAATCAAGGGTGGTACGGTAGGTGTTGATGTTTATGGTGGTGGACGTGGTCTTACGAATAATACTATTGCTGGACGAGTGAGCGGAAACTCCACAGTCACTATCAACGGAGGAATCACTTATGGTTCTGTCTATGGTGGCGGTGCCTATGGTGTTATTAAAGAGAGCGTGACAGTCAATGTTACTGGCGGTGAAGTGAAAAATGACGTCTATGGTGGCGGTGCACTGGCCAATACCAATACAGACAACTGGGATGCGACAGCTAACAGCGGAGCTGGCGGCTGGGCAGCAGGCAAGACTTCAGCAAGCCACACTACTCATGTCAACGTCCTCGGTGGTGTCATCGGTACAACAGATAACGATGGTAAACCGGTTAATGGTAGAGTTTTCGGTGGAGGTCTTGGAGACAAGACAAACAATATCGAAGCCTTTGTATATGGTGATGTGAAGGTGAACTTGAACGGATTGGAGGCTGGTGATTATGTGGAAGCAGCTCACGGAAGTTATGTACAAGCAGTAGCTGGCTCAGGAACAAACACGACAGATCATTACGAACTGAAAACAACAACTACTGGCGAAGCACCCAATACAACGACAACGTATGCCACGGGTGCCATCGTTAATAGTATCTTTGCTGCAAATAACCAGAACGGTACACCGAAGGGTAATACGACCGTACATGTATACGCTACCCAGAATAGGGATGCTGAACATAACAAGATTAACCAGAAGTACCCTATTCCACCTGCAAATAATGCTACTGTAAGTGTATATGATGTAACGGCTGTGTATGGTGGAGGTAACTTGGCCAACTATGTTCCTGTGTATAATCATACGACGGGAGTTACCGAGTTTAAGACGCAAGTCATCATAGAAGGTTGTAGTCTTACAAGTATTGAGACAGTGTATGGTGGAGGTAACGCTGCTGCCGTACCTGAGACGAATGTGACGGTGAAGAGTGCTTATGAGATAGGCTACGTCTTCGGTGGTGGAGATGGTCATGGAGGAAGCAATCCTGGTGCTGATGTCGGTGTTTTCGACAAAACTGCTTACGAAGCAGATAAGACAACTGGTACATATGGTACGGGTAATGCGAATACTCTGCTTGAGGGCGGAATGATTCACGAGGTTTATGGTGGTAGTAACCAGAAGGGTATCATCAGGGGTTCTATTAACCAGACGACCGATCCTAAAGATTCTGAAGACCCAGATTTTTGTTGTGAATTGGTAATGGATAAGGTAGTCGGTGCCGGTAAGTATGCAGACATCGACGGTGATGTGAATATGACCTTGAGTTGTCAGCCATCGGCCAAGGTGCCCCTGCTGTTTGCGGGTGCTGACGAGGCGAATGTGAATGGTAATATCACCCTGAACATCACCAACGGTAACTTTGGTCAAGTGTTTGGTGGCAATAATCTGGGAGGTGCTGTCAAGGGAAAGATCACTGTGAACGTTGAGGAAACAGGTTGCCAACCTATCAGAATCGACGAACTCTATCTGGGTGGTAATGAGGCGGCCTATTCAGTCTTTGGCTATTATGAGAGTAATGAAACTCATTCAGTAACAGGTAAGAAGATTCTGAAGCCAAGAACGTCTACAACAGACGAGAATTTACCTGTTAAGCATGATGGAACGAATTATGCTTCTATCAGTGCCTTTACAAACTATGATCAGCCTGTACTGAACATCATCTCATGCACCTATATCGGTAGTGTGTTCGGTGGTGGTTTGGGAGCTCCTGCTGTAATGTATGCCAACCCGACGGTGAATATCAACCAGACATTTGGAAAGGCATATCGTATTGTTAATAATCATCAGGTATATGATGCTGTAGCTACTACACTTGGTGAGATTGGTGATGTCTATGGTGGTGGTAATGCAGCTGAAGTGGTTGGTAATACGACGGTGAATATCGGTAATTTGGAATATGTGGAGATGACCACTTTCCCAAGGACTGATGTGAGAGGTTATTATACTCGCTCAGGAAGTGAAGGCAATTATACGTACACAGAGGTTACTGGTGATGCGACTGTCGCTGCTACACCTAATACTTCTTATTACAAGAAGGTTGAGGGTGCCAACATCACAGGTAATGTATATGGTGGTGGTAAGGGTAAGGACGACAATGTAGAGTCGGCCTTAGTGAGAGGTAATGCCACTGTCAATATGGCCGGTGGTACGGTGAAGGGTAACATCTATGGCGGCGGTGAGCTGTCGAGCGTGGGTGACTTTACCTACGATACAAATAAGATGGTTACTGCTTGTACCACTACTACCGGTACGACTACGGTCAATATTAGCGGTGGTACTATTGGTGACGAAAGCGAATACACCTATGATGCTAATAATACAATTACTCAGACTAATGGTGGTAACGTCTTTGCTGGCGGTAAGGGAAGTCTTAGGAAAGCTGATAACAGTGGTTACTTGCCTGGTTGGTATAAGTTTGCCAAAGTAAAGAATACTGTACTGAATATCAGTGGTACTACTACCAGAATCATGAGTAATGCTTATGGTGGTGGTGAGTTAGCCACAGTGGGTTACGAAACTTCTGGTACTACCCATTCTCTTGTTGGTGGAACGTCAGTCACCATTTCTGGTGGAACCATTGGTACTGAAATTCAGAGCGGTAGTGGTACATCTGCTACTACAGAATACACCTTTGGCTCTCTCTATGGTGGTGGTTTTGGTAGTGACGTTGAAACGACGATTTCTGGTCAGACAGATAATACAGACCCCTATGCGCCTAAGTTCTATGCAGGTAGAGTCTATGGTAGTACTTCTATCTCGATGTCTGCTGGTGCAGTAAAGGCCAGTGTTTATGGTGGTGGTCAGTTGGCCAGCGTTGGTAGCGAAACCGCTACTGGTGGCAACGCTACCGTGACTATCACTGGCGGCTCCGTCGGTATTAACAAGGTCGGTGACAAGCAGTTTGGCGGTGCCACGATGGGTAATGTCTATGGTGGTGGTAGCGGTAAGAAAACCATTGTCCGCGCCGGTCAAATCTTTGGTAATACGACGGTTAGTATTAGCGGTACGCCTACTATATACCATAACGTTTATGGTGGTGGTGCCTACGGTTCAGTGGGTACTTACGAATATGACACTGAAGTCACCAGTGGCTTTAGTAACGTTGAAACGGTTACGGGTATCAACAGTTGCACTGATGGCGGTACTGCTACTGTTACCATCACCAGTGGTACCATCGGTGTCGATGGTAAAGAGAACGGTATGGTGTTCGGTTCGTCACGTGGTGACGTAGGTGCTCCTGGTTCGCGTGATGACCTTGTGGCATGGGTTAATAATACCATTGTCACAATTGGCGATGCCAATACAGGTCCGCAGATAAATGGTTCTGTTTATGGTAGTGGTGAAAACGGTCATACACTCAATAATGCAGCGGTGACTGTCCATAGTGGTACTATAGGTATTGCTTCTGGCGATGATGTTACCGTTGGAACAACAACCTATAAAGCCTATAATTATCCTGACCGTGGTAATGTTTATGGTGGTGGTTGCGGTACGGATAAGTATTATTCTAATCTAGACGAAGAGACGTATGATGGCAACGGTGATACTTACAACCCATTGGCAGGTATTGTACAGGGAACAACCTCTGTGACGATTGACGGTGGACGTGTGGTACACAATGTCTATGGTGCTGGTGCTATGGGATCGGTAGGTAAGACGAATGCGAACAATGCTATTACCAGTGGCGGTACAACGACCATTGTAATCAGTGGCGGTATTGTGGGTGTTGACAACGCAGACTCTGATGGCGGTAATATCTTCGGTGCAGCCCGTGGTGATGCGACTTCCACACAAGAAGGTATCGCTCAGGTTAAAACAACGAGTGTCACCATCAGTGGTGCAACCACAGGTACAATTATCAAGGGCAACGTCTATGGTGGCGGTCAGATGGGTAATGTACAGGCCACCACAACGGTAGATATCCAAGGCGGTGCTATTAAGAAGAACGTCTATGGTGGCGGCATGGGTGATGCAAGTACATTCACTTGTGCGAAAGCCATGGTCGGAATTGCAGATGAAGGCGCGGGCGCAGATCCCGGTACAGACACTAATAAAAACAAAGGAACAAGTGTTACCATCAGTAATGGTACGGTAGGAACGCTTAATAGCGGAAATCTCGTAGATGGCACAGGTAATGTCTATGGTGGCGGTCAGATTGCCCGTGTGGAATGGAATACGCAGGTGACGATAGGACTTGCGACGGGTAGTGGAACTCCCTACATCTATGGAAATGTATTCGGTGCAGGTAAGGGTCTGGAGACTCATGGCTACTCAGCTTTGGTGCGTGGTAATAGTACTGTCATCGTTCAGGGTAATGCCCAGGTCGGAAAGAATGTCTATGGTGGTGGAGAGAAAGCCACAGTGGGTAGATATTGGGTAAAAGACATAAATAATAAAGATGGTAACGGAGATGTTCTTGAAGCTGCACTACCGGTTCCCGATAATCTACCTTCAGGAATGCCGTATAAACAACAGAGCGGTGGAATTTGTAGAGTCACCATCCAAGGCAGTGCTGAAATCGGATATAATGGCGCAGCAGATAACGCTGGTCATGTATTCGGTGCTGGTCAGGGTGTTGAGCCTAGTTTTGTTGCAGGAACGACAGAAAGGATGGTTAATAATAATACTGGTGGAAGCCTGATAGCTTTTACTGATGATACTACTACAGGAAAAACTGCAGAACAACTATATTTGGAGTTCCTGGAAACACTGGCCTTAGTCACTAATTCCTATGTGACCATTGATGGATCAGCCAAAGTTAAGGGATCCGTCTTTGGAGGTAGTGAGAGTGGTTTTGTGCAGCATGACACTAACGTAACCGTGAATAATGGAACCATTGGAACCAATGGTACGACTGCCTCGTATGGCAATGTATTTGGTGGCGGAAGAGGTCTTGAAGCATTTGCCGAGGCCGGCAAAGTGAAAGGAAACACCACGGTCAATGTCAGTAACGGAATTATGTATGGCAATGTCTATGGTGGTGGAAACTTAGGCGATGTGGGTACTATTGATAAGACTGACATCAATAACTACACTTGGTCTGGTTATGATGACACTGATCCAAGCAATGACACTGGTATTTGCACAGTTTCTGTCGCTGGTGGTACAGTTCAAAAGAACGTGTTCGGAGCAGGCAAGGGTTCGGGTGTCACATTCCAGTGCGAGAAAGCCATGGCGTATAATACTAAAGTCAGTGTCAGTGGCGGTACGGTGAATGGTAACGTCTATGGCGGTGGTGAGATTGGTCGCGTGGAAAATGATACGCAGGTCACTATAGGACGTAAAACTGAGGAGACAGAAGGAAATGGAACTGGTACACCAGATATCAAGGGTAGTGTGTTTGGTGCCGGCAAGGGCTTGGCTACACATGGCTATTCAGCTCTAGTACGAGGCAATACTGCAGTCACTGTTGAGGGTGCTTCTGGCGCAAAGGTTGGAGTTGACGTCTATGGTGGTGGTGAAATCGCATCAGTGGGTAGATATGGCCTTAATCCACAGAAAATGCCAAATATCTTGTTAGACGGTGGACGGTGTATTGTAAAAGTTCTGGGCAATGTTGTCATTGGACCTGCGAACGCATCAGATGACAAAGGCAACGTCTTTGGAGCTGGCAAGGGTGTTTCGGATCCGTTGGACACGGATAATGAAGACAAGTCCCAACGGTCGAGACGTATGACTGTCTATACGAATTCCACGGACTTCCCAGAGGATGCGAAGTTACCTGCTACGGGTACTCCCACTGGGCTTACGCCCAATGGTACAACTTGGGAGTATTATGCATCAGGTTCCCCATTTGTCTGGGAGTATTTCCAGGATAATGCTAAATATAACACCTATCTTGAAACTTTGGCCTTAGCCACTCATCCTGAGGTGACTATTGCCGGTGGTTCCACTATCAACAGTTCTGTCTTTGGTGGCGGTGAGTTGGGTCTTACCAAGGGTAGTGTCATTGTCAATATCAATGGTGGAACAATTGTGAAGGATGTATATGGTGGAGGTTCACTGGCCAACACGAATACTACCGACAAAGTTGGCGTGAAGGATAATGTTAATGGTGGCTGGAAGAAAAAGGCGAATGGAGAATATGAAACAACCGATGTTGCTCCTACTACTACGGTCAACCTCCAAGGAGGAATTATGCGCCATGCCTATGGTGGCGGTCTGGGTCGTGTAGGTGCTAATCCTATCGAGGCGAAAGTCTATGGAGACGTAACCGTGAAACTGAATGAAGGCAAGAGTACGGATGATACTGGTGCTAAGGTGGATCGTGTCTTCGGTGCAAATAACCTGAACGGTTCGCCACAGGGTAATGTAACCGTACGTGTATATGCTACTCAGAACAAGGACAAAGCAAAAATAGGTAACAAAAACGATAAACATGATCCATTCGACTTAGAAGCAGATGGCGCGACAACAACCACATACGATGTCATAGCCGTGTATGGTGGTGGTAACGAAGCTGCTTATATCCCTGGGACAGCATATACAGCAGAGACTCCTACAGGATCTAAGACTCAGGTATTCATCGAAGGTTGTGACGCAACCAGTATCAAGACCGTGTATGGCGGTGGTAACGCTGCATCCGTACCTGAATCGAACGTAACCATCTTAAGTGCATACGAGATTGAACGTGTATTCGGTGGTGGTAACGGTAAGGATGACACAAGTTATGGTACAAATCCAGGTGCTGATATAGGTGTATACAAGAATGCATCGAATGAAGATGTTATCTATGGTACAGGTAACGCAAATACGGATGCACAAGGTGGTTACATCCATGAACTATATGGTGCAAGTAACGAGAAGGGTACCATCAAGGGTAATATTTCTCTCAAGACCGAACAAAAAGGAAATTGTACATTGAAGTTTGACAGAATCTATAATGCCGGTAAGAATGCTGATGTTGAAGGAGACATGATTGCCGTCTTAGGTTGTCAGCCAGATGAGAAGATTCCGGAATATTATGGTGGTGCTGAGAATGCAAATGTGAAAGGTAATGTAGAGTTGACTATCACCAGTGGTACCTTCGGTCAAATCTTCGCTGGTAACAACAAGGGTGGAGCCATCTTCGGACATATCAAACTGAATATTGAAGAGACAGGCTGTCGTCCGATTATCATCGATGAGCTATACGGTTGTGGAAACAATGCCGCTTATTCTGTTTACGGTTATTATCATGCATCAGAAGATAATAACAACCAAGCATATTCGGATGAAGCACATACCACACCTCTTTATAAGAAACTGAATGAGACAGATAATCTTTATTATTTATACTGGGATGATAAATATGAAAGACCATTCTTTAGACCGAGAACATCTGCAGACGATTCTCGTGCAGCTGTTTTCTTTGGTGACGGTAGCGTAGATGACCATACTAAGGCACCTTACGCTCATCCTGAGGTCAATATCATCTCTTGTACCAGCATCGGTAAAGTATTCGGTGGTGGTCTGGGTTCTGGTGCTGTTGTATACGGTAATCCGACGGTGAACATCAACCAGATTTATGGAACGCCTAACGGTACTGCAGCCACTACACTGGGTGAGATCGGTGGTGGTTATACCGATGGAAATAATCAATACGTTGAAGGCGGTGTCTTCGGTGGTGGTAATGCTGCTGATGTGATTGGTAATACCACGGTGAATATCGGTACGGTAGAGAAGATAAGGCTTCACGAGAGCTGGACTGCAGCAGACGGCTATACGATGAGTGATGATGAGAAAACCGTTCTTGGTGCCAACATTGTTGGCAACGTCTATGGTGGTGGTAATGAGGCTGACATCACAGGAGATACCCATGTGAATATCTGTGCCAAGGAGGTTACCACTGGTACTACTACAACATGGCAAAAAGTAAATTATGGAACAGATCTTGCTGGCGTCTCCATTGATAAAAAGGTCGTTGGTAGTAGTGTCTATGGTGGTAGTGTCTATGGTGGCGGCTGTTCGGCCAACGTCCTTGGCAACACCAATGTCAGAATGAGTGGTGGCTATGTCTTTAATGGTATCTTTGGTGGTGGTTATGCCGGTAATGTGGGTACATTTAGCAGAAGTTACGAAACAGAGGATGTAAACGTCTTTGGTCATACGGCTCATACGGGATGTATTGGTAAACCCGTTTCTTGTGAAGAAGGTACCGGTAAATGTACGGTTGTCGTCGACGGTGGTCAGATTGGTCCTATAGAAGTGGCGACACTGGGTAAGGGTATGAACAGACCGGAATCGGAAGGTGGTCCAGTTCCACAAGGCTGGGTATGGGGTGGAGGCCAAGGTCTCATAGAGGATCCGGCGAATCATCCTGATACGCACTTCAAGTCATACGTGGGAAGTACCGATGTGACCATTGGTGGTACGGCCCTCGTCATGGAATCCATCATCGGTGGTGGTGAGTTCGGACGTGTGCTTGGCGATACAAAGGTGACGATTACGGGTCACTGTCAGATTGGTGTAGGTGAGGGAAAGGTTGATGAAAACAACAAGCCCATACGCTATACAGACGACCTGTTTATCGATCCTACCACAACAACTGTCACAACAGATAATGCTTTGGCTGCATGTTCGCATTTCCCTTATGGAAAAGTTATAAGCGGCAAAACAGAGTATCTGCCATACGATCCGTACTATGACAAGTACTATGCTAAAAATTCTTCGATTGCTACTTCGGACTTAGCTCCTGCCAGCACTGCGAATCCTTCAGACGGTAAGACGTGGATTGGCTGTGTGTTTGCTGGCGGATCAGGTTACATGCCTTATGAGAAGGAAGATGAAACCGGCTACGACTGGTGTAGTTCAGCAGGTCTGGTGGAAGGTAATACCGAATTGATTATTTCCGGAGGTCATATTCTGACGAACGTCTATGGTGGCAACGAGGTTACCAACGTAAAGGGTAAATGTAAGGTGACGATGACAGGTGGTACGATTGGTGTGCCACGTACCTTGCAACAGATTTTGGATCACCCTGTTATCTGTAACCTCTTCGGTGCCGGAAAGGGCGATCAGCGTAAACATTTCAACAAATTCACGAACGTTGAAGATGTTGAAGTTACTGTCACTGGCGGTATCATTTATGGTTCTGTGTTCGGTGGCGGTGAGGATGGTCACGTGTTGCGTGATGTCGCGATGACGATAGGAGATGATGATCACACTGGTCCTATAATTGGTTCTTGGGGAACTTCCTATATGGATGGTAACGTGTTTGGTGGTGGCCGCGGTTTCGGTGGTGATGCCTATACGGCAGGAAATGTCGCTGGATGCGTGGATCTTGATATCAAGGGTGGTAACATACTTGGTAGTGTCTATGGCGGTGGACGATTAGGTTCTGTAGGTTATGGATTATTTGATGCGACGACTGGTGGCAGTCCTACACCTGGCTATGGAGAGATGCGTGATGATAATGACGTCGAAGAAGGTTTTACTGATGGTACTACAGGATTCTTCACGCATGGACGTGGACATATCGACATTACCATCAGCGGTGGTACTATTGGTAACAAGTGGGAATATGAGTTTAATCCTAATGACACCTATAAAACGACGTATGTACCGAATACAGAATATGACTCGGACAATCGATTGAAGCATACCAAGGGCGGTAACGTGTTCGCAGGTGGTATGGGTCGACTTTATCAACTGGATGGTACGACAACTATCTCTTCTGTAGACTGGTGGAAGTTGGGTTGTGTCAAGAGTACCAAGCTGACCATCACAGGCGGTACCATTAAGAGTTGTGTCTATGGTGGTGGCGAGCTGGGACAGGTAGTGGGATACCATACCACCAAAAACACTGCTAACGAGAATATCAATGCAGGTACTGAAATCATCATTCAGGGCACTAGTACAACTATCGGTACTGAGATAAAAGACGGTAGCGATAACACGCAGTACACCTTCGGCAGTGTCTTTGGCGGCGGTTATGGTAGCCTTCTGGAGAATAAAATTAATGATAAGTATCCCAAGTTTGATGCTGGTCTTGTCAAGGAGGACACAAAGATTGACATGCAGAATGGTGCGGTGAAGGCCAGCATCTATGGCGGTGGAGAGATGGCCAGTGTGGGAGAAAGCACTACCTCGGGAGAAACTACCACTGCAACAGGAAGTACATATGTATCTGTAAGCGGTGGTACGATAGGCATAGCACCGATCACTGTTGGTGACAACAAGCGATATTTTGGCGGTGCCAAGATGGGTAATGTGTATGGTGGCGGCAGCGGTCATGGCAACACTGTGCGTAGCGGACTAATCCATAAAAACACCAATGTCACCATTAGCGGTGGTACTATATACCATAATGTCTATGGTGGTGGTGCATACGGTACGGTGGGTAATTTCAATTATACAGAAGACCCAAATGATAATTATAAGGTCGTTGGAGTTGAAAGTCTCAAAACTGCAAATACCGGTGTTGCTACGGTTACTATCACAGGTGGCACCATCGGCTACGATGGTATGGAAAATGGCATGGTGTTCGGCTCTTCACGAGGTGATATCAATGAACCGGGTGCGCGTGACGACTACACGGCTTGGGTTTATGATACCAATGTTATTATCGGCACCTCGGCAACGGGAACTGAGGGTGAAGGAGACTACGTCGCTGAGTCTGGTCCCGACATCAAGGGCACCGTCTATGGCAGCGGCGAGAATGGACATACCTTCAATAACACCGTGGTGACTGTCAATGGCGGCACTATCGGTATTGCTGACAGTTCTAATCCGGGATATACTGTTACGTCCAACGGAAAGAGTTACAGCGGTGCCGAATATCCCTACCGTGGCAATGTCTACGGCGGTGGTTGTGGTACGGATACTTACCCCGTTACCGTGACGGAGGGTGAGGGACAATCCGCAGTAACCAAGACAATTCAAGCCTTCAACCCCTTGGCAGGTATCGTATATGGAACTACTACGGTTAATATCAATGGTGGCACAGTCGCGCGCAACGTCTATGGTGCCGGTGCCATGGGTTCGGTGGGTAAAACCACTTGGACAACAACCTCAACAACAACTGGCGATGTTACGACAACGACAAAGTCTGCTACTACTTCTGGAGGCTCGACGACAATTAACATCAATGGCGGTATAATAGGCGTCAGCGGTACGGTCGGTGACGGTAATGTCTTTGGTGCAGCCCGTGGTTCAAAAGCTGTCGTACAAGCAGACCGAGATGACCTCTCAAGGGTTAGTGTAACGAATGTTAACGTTTCAGGAGGTCTTGTCAAGGGTAATGTCTATGGCGGCGGTGAGTTAGGCGACGTGGGTACTATTGTCAAGAATACTACCGATTACAATTATACATGGGAAAAGAGCGACGGAGGTTCCAATGTTGCTGAAAATAACAAAATTACTGGCACCAATACCAACACTGGTATATGCAATGTGACCATCACGGGTGGTACGATAGGCTCAACGACTGCGGGCACGGGTAATGTGTTCGGCGGTGGTAAGGGTGATGCCAACACATGGTGGTGTGAAAAAGCCATGGCGTTTGCAACAAATGTCAGCATCAGCAAAGGCAGCAATGCTACTGCTGCCCCACTGGTGTATGGTACTGTCTATGGTGGTGGTGAGGTAGGCCGCGTAGAAGATGATACGAAGGTAATCATAGGAACTGCGAATGGTAGTGATGAACCTGATATAAAGGGCAACGTATTTGGTGCCGGTAAAGGTATGGCGACACGTGGCTACTCGGCATTGGTGCGTGGCAACTCTATTGTCACTATTCAAGGCAATGCCAAGGTTGGTGGCAACGTCTTTGGCGGTGGTGAGGAAGCATCGTTGGGTAGATTTGTTCTCGATCATGGACTACCGAAGTCACCGCAGAGTGGAGGATTTTCTGAAGTTACGATCCAAGACAATGCCAAAATTGGATCAAGTGGCACAGGCAACCATGTCTATGGTGCCGGTCAGGGCGTTAATCCTAATTATGTTACTGATACTACCAATCCTAACAAATATAAGGATTACAAGAGCATGCAGTTGGAAAGAAACAAACCAACTGGCACTGCAGGCGACACATGGGATTATTATGTCGATGACGACGGTAACGAAGACAGAAGATTTGTTTGGGTATATTATAAGACAGAGCCTGAATATCAAGCGTTCCTCAATACGCTGGCTTTGGCAAGCCATCCCACAGTGACCATCGCTGAAAACGTCACTATCTATGGTGATGTCTATGGTGGCGGTCAGAGGGGTATTACCTTAGGTAATGTGGCTGTCAACATAACAGGTGGCACGGTGAAGAAAGACGTCTATGGCGGCGGTTCCTTGGCCGATACCAACAAGGGTAACTGGGATGACTCACAATATGTAGAGACCGAGTTGTCAGAGGGTCATACTCTGACCAATCTTTATACCCGTTCAGGTGCAGGCACAACAGATAGTCCATATGTCTACACGCTTGCATCAGGTGCGGCTGTTGATGGTACGACATATTATAGTAAAGGCACATGGGCAACTGGTAAGTATGATGGGAAGGCCACTACGTATAAGACGAATGTCGCCTTGACGGGTGGTACAATCGAAGGTAATGTCTATGGAGGTGGACTTGGACAAATTGCGCGTGCCGCTTCGGCTGCCCAAGGTACTGAAGGCCAGGAGGGCTACGTTCCTGCTGTGACAAAGCTTGATGAGGTGAAGGCCAAGGTTTATGGCGATGTGTTGGTGACGCTGAACAAACCGACGACATCTGGAGAGACTACTACCTATGGCAATTGTGTTGTGAAGGAGAATATCTTTGGCTGCAACAACCAGAATGGTAGCCCGCAGAGTGCTGTGACAGTGCATGTGTATAAGACTGAGGGTTGGGAAGGCCACATGAGAACAGGTAAGGAGTTAAATGGGAATGCACTTGCTACTGCTTTGAATGATCCTGATGACACGCATCATTCATATGAGTTGAATGGTGTCTATGGCGGCGGTAACCTGTCTGCTTTCTATCCTGACCTGAAGGAAACCAGAGACACAGTCCAGGCCTTCGTCATTATCGACGGTTGTGACCAGACGAGTATCAAGCAGGTGTATGGCGGTGGTAATGCAGCCTCCATACCAGCCACGAACATCACTATCAATGCTTCCTACGAGATAGAAGAGGTGTTTGGTGGCGGTAACGGTAAGGATGATGTTTCTTACGATGGTGGCACAACATACGTCACCAATCCTGGTGCTAACGTGGGATATGTGGCTTATCCTATTTCTTACGATATTCCTGAAAGTTCGAAGGAAGAGAGAACGGCGAAGTTCAGTTATGGTTCTGGTAAGTCTTCAGTGACCATCTACGACGGATTGATTCACCGTGTCTTTGGAGGCTCGAACAAAAAGGGTAATGTGCGCGAGTCGGCGGTTACTTTGCTGGATGATCAGAATGGATGTCATTTCCAAGTGGATGAGGCATATGGCGGTGGTAAAAACGCGCCGATGGATGCAGAGGCCAAGCTGTTGATGGCTTGTATCCCAGGTCTGAAGGTTGCCTACGGCGGTGCTCAAGAGGCAGATGTCTTGGGTGGCGTGACGTTGACCATCACCAACGGTACTTACGAGCGCGTGTTTGGCGGTAATAACATCAGCGGCACGATCCAAGGTCCTATCGTGGTAAACATCGAAGAGACGGGCTGTCGTCCAGTCATCATTGGCGAACTTTACGGTGGTGGTAACCAAGCTGCTTATTCTGTCTATGGTTATAAACTGGTTGATGGTGAGTTGAAGCCACGAGAATCAGCTTCTGATGGAGATGCTATTGCAGGTACACCATACGCAGACCCAGTGGTGAATGTCAAATCGTTTACCAGCATCGGTACTATCTATGGTGGTGGTTATGGTGAAACAGCTGTGATGGTGGGTAATCCGACGGTGAACATTGATGTGTTTAAGGGTCAATATGCCGATGATGAAGATAATGTCATCAATAAGAATGCTAAGGTTGTCGGGTCAACTGTGAAATATTCGGGTGACGGTTATGACACAGGTTTCCCAGTTCCATCGCACGCCAAAGGTGCTATTGGTGCTATTGGAACCGTCTTCGGTGGTGGTTATGGTGCGAAAGTGATTGGCACGCCAACTGTGAACATTGGTACCAGGGTGGGCGAACAGATAGACCTTTTGTCTGTACCTGTCGAGGATAGTAACGGAAAGACTTCTTCGGAAGCAGGTTGGATTCCTACTTACCAAAAGGAAACTGTCTTGGGCGCTGATATCCGAGGAGATGTCTATGGTGCAGGTAACAATGCAGAAGTGACAGGTGATACGAAGGTGCAGATAGGAAAGAAGATAGAGACATCAACGACTCCTGATCCAGACCCAACTCCAGGTCCATAAGTATGAACAAGGCTATCTATACCATTTTAGAGCTGCTCTTCTGTGTGCTGAGTGTCAGGGCACAGGAGGCAGCCTTCCCTTATCCTGAGATTCCGGATGAGCTGGAGGAGATAGAGGCACGGATGTCGTATCTGCTGGAGCATTTTTGGCAGGACTATGCGTTTGCTGACAGCACGGCGATGAACCGTGAGGTGGGGGAGCAAGGAATGGTGGATTTCTTAAACTTCATGCAACATGCAGATTCGGTTTCGGCGATGCAGGGAGCAAAAGTGCTTGCTGATTCGTTGGGGGTACATCCTTCTGCATTGACTTTCTTTGAAGGTCTGATGGAACATTATTTGGACGATTCTGATTCGCCTTTGTATAGCGATGAGGTATATGCGCATTTGTTGCGTGCATTGCCTGAGACTCCTCAGCGTGTTTGGTTATTGGAACAGTTGGCGAAGAATCGGGTAGGGGACCGTGCGGCTGATGTCCCTGTAAGGACTGCTGATGGGAAGGAGATGCGTCTGTGGAAAATCAAGTCGAAACAGACGTTGCTTATCTTCTTTGATCCTGATTGCCGACGTTGCCAACGGTTGGATGCTCAGTTGAAGCAGGAACCACTTATTGTACAGAATCCTCGCCTGAAGGTGGTTCGCAAAAATGTGAACGACCTGAACGGGGAGTATTATGTGCCGCACACGCCAGCCCTCTATCTTCTCGACAAGGAGAAGCGTGTGGTGCTGAAAGAGCCTAAGTGGGAAGCTTTGCTGAAGATGCTTAAGACCCTCTTATAAGCGAGAGTGACGGAGTTTTTTCTCCGCCCCGTTCTAAAACTTTTTACGACGCGTTCAAAAAATATTCCCATCGCGTCGTAGGAAATAGTGCTTTTCCTTTGGTTTTTCCCTCACTTATTCGTAACTTTGCACCCGATTTCAAAATGTGGATAGATTTGGGCTGCTTGCAACCACAGTAAAAAATGCTAAAACGACAAAGGAAAGCCTCACTGGTGAGGTATGGGTTTGTCTGTGCATCTTCCCCAATTCTTTCCCCATACATTATTAATTATTAAACATTTAATTTTTAATTGACTATGGGTTATTTATTTACATCTGAATCAGTATCTGAGGGACATCCCGACAAAGTGGCTGACCAAATCAGCGACGCTGTGCTGGACAATCTGTTGGCTTACGACCCCGACTCGAAGGTGGCTTGCGAGACATTGGTCACGACGGGTCAGGTGGTGTTGGCTGGCGAGGTGAAGAGCAATGTCTATGTGGATCTTCAGGAGATTGCACGTGAAACCATCAACAGGATTGGTTACACGAAGTCGTCGTACAAGTTTGACGGCGAAAGTTGTGGTGTGCTGAATGCCATCCACGAACAGAGCGGTGACATCAACCGTGGTGTGGAACGTGAGAACCCTGAGGAGCAGGGTGCTGGCGACCAAGGTATGATGTTTGGTTATGCTACGAACGAAACGGAGAATTGTATCCCGTTGTCGCTCGACCTCTCGCATCGCATTTTGAGGGTGTTGGCTGACATCCGCAGGGAGGGGAAGGTGATGACCTACACCCGTCCGAACGGCAAGGAGGTGACTTATCTGCGTCCTGATGCCAAGAGTCAAGTGACGATTGAATATGGTGATGATGGCAAGCCGCAGCGCGTACATACCATTGTGGTAAGCACTCAGCATGACGAGTTCATTGTGCCGACGGTGGAGAACGGACTCACAGACGAGGAGGCGGACAAGAAGATGTTGGAGCGCATCAGAGAGGATGTCATCAACATCTTGATTCCAAGGGTGATTGCAGAAATAGGCGACGAGAAGATTAGTCGTTTGTTCAAGGGTGATATTACTTATCATGTCAATCCGACGGGTAAGTTCGTGATTGGTGGTCCTCATGGCGACACAGGTCTGACGGGCAGAAAGATTATCGTCGATACCTATGGAGGACGTGGTGCTCATGGTGGTGGTGCGTTCTCAGGCAAAGACCCCAGCAAGGTCGATCGCTCGGCTGCTTATGCCGCACGTCATATCGCCAAGAACTTGGTGGTGGCTGGTGTGGCTGATGAGATACTGGTGCAGTTGAGCTATGCCATCGGTGTGGCAAAGCCTGTGAGCATCTATGTGAACACGTATGGAACATCGAAAGTGCCATTTTCGGATGGTGAGATTGCCACGAAGATTGGTGAATTGTTCGACCTTCGGCCCAAGGCAATTGAGGAGCGTTTCGACCTTCGCAAACCCATCTATCAGGAAACGGCATCCTATGGTCATTTCGGACGCAAGACGGAGCGTGTGGTGAAGAAGTTTACCAATCGCTATCAAGGTGATAAGGAAATGGAAGTGACGCTGTTCCCATGGGAAGAGACGGAGAAGTACCAGGAGCGAATTCGTTTAGCGTTTAGCGTTTAGCGTTTAGAGGTTATTGGTTATAGGTTATAGAGAGAATATGAACGACAGCATTTGGCTGGCTTCCGACTCCAACGTCATTCGACAGTCGGAGTTATACAAGCAGGGGATTCTTCTGCCCGACCGTACGGTACCGGTGGGAGAACGCAGCTTTGCCGTGAGGAATGATGACTACTTTGTGGCAGGAATGGCTGTGATGTTCTTCCTTCTGGCTGTGATTCTCTACAGGAGCCGAAATGTGTTTCTGTATCGCCTGAAGAATTTCTTTACCTCCAAGCGTACCTATACGGACGATGATGTAGAGGGTAACTCGGATGAGGCGATTCATGTGTTCCTGCTTATCAGCATCAGCGCACTCAGCCTTTCCTGCATCCTTCTTGATGACCAGCTGTCCCTGAGCAGTTGTCTTTCGGTGACGGGCGTGCCTTATTGGTTGTTTGGTGCAGGATTTGTCGTATGCCTGTCTTTCATCTATCTCAAAGCGTGGTTGTATTCGTTGGTGAATTGGACCTTTTTCGACAAGGATTCCAACCAAAGATGGATGGTTGGATACCTGCTGATGACCGCCTTGACAGCCTTCCTTTTTTACCCCCTTGCCCTACTGGATGTCTTCGCTCATATCCGTCATGAAATAGTCATCGGAGGTGCCATTTTGGTAGGTGTTTTATACGAATTCATGCTGTTTTACAAGCTGATTGCTAACTTTCGGGTTAAAAAATATGGCTATATGCTTATTTTTTTGTACTTTTGCACCGTCGAACTGTTGCCGACACTTGTTTTTGGGCATTTGACGGTATGGTTAAGTGACAATTATCTAGTAAAAAATATTTTATATTGATGGGAACAAAGATCTTAGTATCTCAACCAAAGCCTCAGACGGAGAAGTCTCCCTATTTTGAGGTAGCACACAAATACAACGTTGAATTAGTTTTCAGGCCTTTTATCAAGATAGAGCCAATGTCCGCTAAGGACTTTCGTCAGCAGAAGGTGTCCATTCCAGGACATACGGCCATTGTCTTCACTTCACGTCATGCTATCGACCACTTCTTTGCCCTCTGCAAGGAATTGCGTGTGACCATCCCTGACGATATGAAGTATTTCTGTGTATCGGAACAGGTGTCGCTCTACATCCAGAAGTATGTACAGTATCGCAAGCGCAAGAACTTCTTCCCTGAGTCAGGTATTCTGGCTGATTTGATGCCGATTATTGCTAAGCATCACAATGAGACCTATTTCGTTCCTCAGTCCTCAGCTCATACAGATGATATGCGTCGTATGCTTGACGAAATTGGCGTAGAGCATGATGAGGCTGTGATGTACTATACCGTAGCTAATGATTTCACGCCCGATGAGGCTTTCGACTACAATATGCTGGTGTTCTTCTCGCCAGAAGGTATCCACTCGCTCATCAAGAACTTCCCAGACTTCAAGCAGAAGGAGATCAAGGTGGCTTGTTTGGGTACGAAGACCATCAAGGCGGCAGAGGATGCAGGCTTGCATGTAGATTACCAGCCCACACCGGAACTCCGTTCGGTGCCTGCCATCATCGAGGCTTATGCCAAGACGCTAAAATGATTGTCAATTGTCAACTCAAGAAATCTGAGCGGCTCACCAGCCAGCTTGTCATAGATAAACTTTTCGCAGGAGGAAATGCTTCAATGGCGGCATTTCCCCTGCGAATTGTTTTTATGAAGGTGGAGAAAGAAGGGAATGATGAGAGTGAGGGGAATTGTGGGAAGAATGGGAATCTGGGTGGAAAGCCTTTGGTGTCTATTTTGGTGTCGGTGCCCAAGAAACGTTTTCGTCATGCAGTTGACCGCAACCGTATGAAGCGGTTGGTGCGTGAGGCATACCGACTCAATAAGTATATCCTTTGGGAAGCACTCGAAGGAAAAGACTATCGTCTTGCCCTTGCCTTCGTGTGCATCACCGATACACTGCCCACCTTCTATGCCGTCAATAAGAGCATGAAGAAAGCGCTGATCCGAATCTCGGAGAAGTTGGACGTTAACGCTAACTCTAACCAAGACCCTGATTCTCAATAACCCATAACCTATAACCTCTAAACTCTATGTCCCTCCTCTCCTATATCCTTCTCCTTCCCATTTATTTCTATCGTGCATGCATCTCGCCATTGTTGCCTCCTACGTGCCGATTCACCCCCACATGCTCCAGTTATGCTATTGAGGCCATTAAGAAGCATGGACCGTTCAAGGGTTTCTACTTGGCATGTCGGCGCATCCTGCGTTGTCATCCGTGGGGAGGTTGCGGTTATGACCCCGTACCTGACGAATTTCATTGGTAGATGTTCAACTTCCATACATATTATATAGATGAAGAGCCTTGTCTGCTGAATGTGGACACAGCCGACCTTCAACCTTCCTATCCTGAGCACGTGAGACTTTCGATAGGATTGCATCCGTGGAAGGTGGGTGAGGATTGGCAGGAAGTGGTTGCTTCGATTCGTAAGGAGGCAAGCAGAAAGGATGTGTGGGCGATTGGTGAGTGTGGCTTGGATAAGGTACATGGTGCCCCTTTAGCTATGCAGATGGACGCTTTTCGTGCCCATATCGCCATTGCGGAGGAGGTGCAGAAACCGATGGTCATCCATTGTGTGAGGGCATTTGATGAATTGCTGATGCTGCGTCGTGAATTGGAAGCCTCTTGTAAGCAGGAGGGTAGGGTACCGCAACCTTGGGTCATTCATGGGTTTCGTGGCAAGCCCGAACAGGCAAAACAATTGATGACCAAAGGGATGTTGCTCTCCTTTGGTCATCAGTACAATGTGGAAACGCTGAGGAAGGTTTTTTCTGAGTACCTTCAACTGTCAACTCTCAACTTTCAACTTTCAACTATCACTTCTCCTTTTTATCTCGAAACGGACGACCTCCACCTTTCTGTCCGTCAAATTTACGAGCAGGTCGCTCACCATCTTGACGTGGACGTCGATCGTCTCTCTCGCCTCTGCGACCCTCGAACGAGTCTTTTCCTCCGCCACGAGAAGGACGTATAGTACGGTCACCCCATTTGCCGAGGTGGCGGTTGATGATTTCAGCCTCTTCTTCATCTTCAGCCTCAAACATCTTCCAACGGCTGTCCTTGCCCCACTTTCTGTTCACTTCTTCCTCTTCATAAGACTTGTCCTTGGAGGGTCTGTCCTTGAAAGGCTTTGACTTAAAATAGTGCTCCTCGTTATTGGTTGGGAACTTCCGTCCACCACCTTGGCTGGACCATTCCCCGTCCTCATTCTTCTTGTGAGGCTTGAACTTGAGGTTGTGACGACGGTCTTCATCTGTCTTGATGTCCAGTCCCTCTTCACGGCGCTCTCTCAGTTTGCCGTCGAAGATTTGGTACTTGCGGAACTCGCATTCCAAGGAACCGTTGAACAAGGCGTATTTCGTCGATGGACGGAAACCAATCCTGTCGAAGAGTTCCTCATGATGCGAGATGATCCATGCATCGTTGCCCACGAAATTGCGCTTCAGGTTCTTGCCGATGGTCTCGTATAGGTCGAAGATGTCGTCTGTCGTGATGCGATCGCCATAAGGAGGATTCGTGATCATGAGCGCCTTGTCAAGCGGCTTCTCAAACTCGTAGAAGTCACGTTGCTCCACACTCACGATGTCCTTCACACCAGCATTCAGCACGTTGTCTGTGGCAATCTGCACGGCTTGGCGATTGATGTCGTAGCCGTAGATTTTATGGTCGAACTCACGTTCCTGGCTATCATCGTTGTAGATGCGATCAAAGAGATCTGCATCGAAGTCCTTCCACTTTTCGAAAGCATACTCCTTGCGGAACACACCTGGATAGACGTTTTGTGCGATGAGTGCTGCCTCGATGAGGATGGTGCCTGAGCCGCAGAAGGGGTCAATTAGGTCACATTCGCCGTCCCATCCTGTCAGCATGATGAGGCCTGCAGCCAGCACTTCGTTCAATGGTGCTTGTACGGTTGCGGTCTTATAACCACGCTGATGCAGACTTTCGCCTGATGAGTCAAGGGAGATAGTCACATCGTCCTCTGCTATATGTACATTCACACGAAGGTCTGGGTTGCTGATGACGACATTCGGACGGTCACCTCCAGACTTCTCACGCCAGTAGTCGGCAATGGCATCCTTCACACGGTATGCCACAAACTTCGAGTGTCGGAAGTTCTCGCTGAAGATGACCGAGTCCACCAAGAACGTGCTCTTCACGTCCATGTATTTCTCCCAGTCAATCTTCTTGGTTGTTTCATACACCTCATCGGCATCCTTTGCCTTAAACTCCTTGATGGGTTTCAGTACCTTCACGGCTGTACGTGTACAGAAGTTTGCCTTGTAGAGCATCTCCTTGTCACCCGTGAAAGCCACCATTCTCCTACCAATCTCAACGTTGTTGGCGCCCAGATTGATCAGTTCTTTTGCAAGGACTTCCTCCAATCCTTGGAAGGTCTTTGCGATTATCTTAAATTCAGTCATATTTCTTTTAAGTTAAAAACTAAAAACTAAAAGTTAAAAGTATAAGTTACCATCATCCGGACGGCAAGTAACTATCACTTTTAGTTTTTAACTTTTAGTTTTTAGTTTCATATATTATTAATTTTTTTGAGTGACGCTTGCTCCAGCTGGCACATCGTGTGTGATCCAGATGTTGCCACCAATCACGGCACCCTTGCCGATGGTGATACGTCCCAGAATCGAGGCGTTGGAATAGACAATGACATCGTCTTCCAGGATAGGATGACGAGAAATGCCCTTGATGGGGTTGCCGTCTGCATCCAATGGGAAACTCTTGGCACCCAGGGTCACGCCCTGATACAGTTTCACGTTGTTGCCGATGATGCTTGTCTCACCAATCACCACACCTGTTCCGTGGTCGATGGTGAAGTATTCGCCAATCGTTGCACCAGGATGGATGTCAATACCCGTCTCCGAATGTGCCATCTCTGTCAACATACGGGGGATGAGAGGTACATCCAAGTTCCAGAGTTCGTGGGCGATGCGATACACCGTCAGTTCCTTGATGACAGGATAGCAGCTGATGATTTCCCCGTAGTTCTTGGCTGCAGGGTCACCATTGAAAGCAGCAATCACATCCGTAGCCAGTATCCGTCTCAGTTCTGGCAGTCGGCTGATGAACTGCTCTGCACGCTCTTCCGCCATTCTACGCATTTCCACGTTGATGGTGTTCTGGCTGTAGGCCGCAAAGACAGCTGTGCCCTCCTCGAAGTTCGAGAAGGAAAGACCTGCTTGAATCTGCGTCACCAGTAACGAGTAGAGTTGTTCTGTATCCACCCCAAGGTGATACTTCAGCGTGTTTGTGTCGATGCATGAATGACCATAATAGCCCGGAAAAATGATTTCTCGGGCAAGGTCGATAATTTTCTGTAGCACTTCGCCTGAAGGCAATGGCACACCGTCACTGTGCTCATGATAGAGATCCTTGTACGATTCTGGCTTTGCCAGTTCTTCGACGGTTCGTGTCAAGGTCTTAGCAAGAGTCCTCGCGCTCATTTTTTCATTGTTGGATAAAAAATTCGTTGCAAAGATAGTGATAATTTACGATTTTACGATTTACTATTTGCTATTTATTTCGCCAAATCGTAAATTATCCCTACCTTTGTACCTAAATTGTTAAATAGCTAATAGTAAATCGTCAATGAAATTACTCCTACTTGGTAGTGGCGGCAGAGAGCACGCCTTGGCTTGGAAGATAGCCCAAAGTTCTAAGATTGAGAAACTTTTTATTGCACCAGGCAACGCTGGTACGGCTTCTGTGGGTGAGAATGTTCCCCTGAAGGCTGATGACTTCGAGGGCATCAAGACGTTTGTGTTGCAGCATGCCGTTGATATGGTGGTCGTAGGCCCCGAAGACCCACTCGTGAAAGGAGTCTATGATTTCTTCAAGCAAGATTCCCAATTGAAGGACATCCCCGTGATTGGTCCTTCCAAGGCTGGTGCTGTGCTTGAAGGCAGTAAGGACTTCGCCAAGTCCTTCATGGGTCGTCACAACATCCCTACAGCTGCTTACCGTTCTTTCAACGGCACGAATATCGAGGAGGGCATTGCTTTCCTTGAAACCCTTCAAGCTCCTTACGTGCTCAAGGCAGATGGTCTTTGTGCTGGTAAAGGTGTACTCATCGTGCCTACCCTCGAAGAAGCGAAGAAAGAGTTTCGTGGCATGCTCGATGGCATGTTTGGCGAGGCCAGTGCCACAGTGGTCATTGAAGAGTTCCTTTCAGGCATCGAATGTTCTGTCTTTGTATTGACGGATGGCAAAAACTACAAGATACTCCCAGAGGCCAAGGATTACAAGCGCATTGGTGAGGGTGACACGGGTCTGAATACCGGTGGTATGGGTAGTGTCTCTCCTGTTCCTTTCGCTGATGCTGAATGGATGAAGAAGGTGGAAGAACGCATCGTCAAGCCTACTGTCGAAGGATTGGCAGCAGAGGGTATTGACTACAAGGGTTTCATCTTCCTCGGACTCATCAAGGTGGATCGTGACTATGCTTACGCTAAGGCAGGTGATCCTGTGGTCATTGAGTACAATGTTCGTATGGGCGATCCTGAGACAGAGACCGTGATGCTCCGTATCAAGAGTGACCTCGTTGACCTCTTCGAAGGTGTGGCAGCAGGTAACCTCGACACCAAGACCCTTGAGTTCGACCCCCGTTCTGCTGTCTGTGTCATGATGGTCAGTGGAGGTTATCCACAGGCTTACCAGAAAGGTTTTGAGATTACTGGTATCGATGATGTCAGCGGTTCAGTGGTGTTCCACGCAGGTACAGCCCTCAAGGATGGCAAAGTCGTCACTGCTGGCGGTCGTGTCATCGCCGTCTCTTCCTATGGTCAGACTCAAAACGAAGCCCTTGTCAAGTCCTTCACCGAAGCGGGCAAGATTCACTTCGAGGGCAAATATTTCAGAAGAGATATCGGACAAGATTTATTTCACCTTGCCAACTCCTGACAGAACCGATCTTGATAGGCACGGGCTTCTTTGGAAGAGAGGGTGCCGTTGATGAGGATGGAGAAGGCGAGCTGGTGACCGTTGGAAGCGGTGACATAACCAGCGAGGGTAATGACACCTTCAAGGGTGCCTGTCTTGGCTCGTACGTTGCGGTAGGCAGCACCAGAGGTCATACGTTCGTCAAGAGTACCATCCACACCAGCAATGGGAAGTGCCTGATAGAAGGTCTGATAGATGCTGGGGGTCTGGAAGGCATAGCGGAGCAGCGCAACTTGGGCATCGGCGGTCACGTAGTTGTAGAGTGACACGCCACTGCCGTCAGCCACTTCAATACCTGAGATAGATGCCCCTACACGACGAAGCATATTCTCCACCTGCTTGGCACCATCTTTCCATGAACTGCGTTTGCCTGCAGCAGCATTGGCGAGGTGGAAGAAGACCGCCTCGGCATGGAGGTTGTCGGAATTCTTGAGCATACGTTGCATCACCTGTTCAATGGTACGTTCGGTGGTGTGGAAGTTGCGGCCCCCACCAGGGTAGTCTTTGGTACCGTAGGGCACAACTTCTGCACTGGTGCCTGTGATGCCGAGATTCTTGAGTTCGTGACCAAGGGAGTAGGCAAAGTGTGCGGCTGGATGGAAAGAGGCATCCTTGGAGTAGGAACCAAAGTTAGGATAGACTCTGCCACGTTCCACCATGAGGGCACAGAGGTAAGGCTCGTACTTGCTGGGTACGTCGTCCCAACACCAACCATTACCATAGAGGTCATCGTTCTTCATGCTGGCATCGCCATAAATCTTGCCACTGATGCGCTTGATGCCAAGATCACGGACGGCACGTGCCAATTCCTTGAGGTCGGCATGAGAGTACATGGGGTCAAAGTCACCCACCACGTAGATGTCACCTTGGAGGGTTCCATCTTCAGCGATGCTGCCTGTGTAGTAGGAGCGTGTGTTGATGGTGTGCTGTGCACCGATGGTATTGAGGGCGGTGATGGCAGTGAGCACCTTCTGGGTGGAAGCTGGACGCAGCACCTTGTGGTTGTTGTAACCCCAGAAGTAAGTGTCGTCGGTCAAGTCCCACACACAGATACCAGCGGTGTAGGGCGCACGGTCTGCTTCTCTTGCGAGTTGGTCAAGAGAGAGTTTGACACGTAGATCCCAAGGCTGCTCTTCGACAGTTGAAAGAGAATCTTCTTGTGCGTGGACAGAAGTGAAGAGTGCCACTGACAGAAGACCTGCCAGCAGCACTTTGTTATTTCTTTTCATCATATATATCATCTATTTCATCAATGATCATTCTTCATTTGGTGTAACGCTATCCTCAATAGGGCTGGTCATGCCGACCTCGATGAGGTTGCCACTCTTGAAGATTTGACGTGCCATCTCCTGGATGTCGGCAGCGGTGATGCTGTTGACGGTATCTACATAGATGGCATCGTTGTCCTCGCCATAGAGCACGTAGTTCACCATCTCGTTCTGCCAGTAGTCATTCTGCTTGAGGGATTCCTCATGGCTACGAAGCATATATTCCTTCACCTTCTGCACATCTTCAGCCTTAGGACCGTTATTCACCATGTCTTCTACACCCTGATAGACGATTGCAGTCATCTTCTCGCGTTTCTCAGGAGCGGTGGGGAGCTGAATCTGTACGGATGCCTGTTCTTGTGGGTAACGGCTCAGACCGCTACGGACTGGCACACCATAAGCACCACCTTCATCCTCACGCACAGACTCTGTGTAGAGGATGTCCATCACTTGGTCGAGCATGCTGCAGGTGAGGACGTTCTTGAGGTTGTACTTCATCGGTGTGTGATAGACGAAGAGCACAAGGGCACTTGGGGTCTCCTGATGCTTCTCGAAGACATTCTTGTGGATGCCGTCCACCATCTTAAAGTCGATGGTGTCGCACTTCTCAGAGCCTTTCTTCGTAGGCAGGGCACCCAGATACTTGGCCATGATTGGAGCGATGGTGTCAATCTCGAAATCACCCACGATGAAGAACTCGAAGTCGTCGGCATCGGCGAAACGCTCCTTGTAAAGCTCGATGATGCGGTCGTAGTTGATCTTGTCGAGGTCTTCGGGTTTGGTGCGGAGGGCACGCTTATGGTTGTTATAGACCACCTTTGCAATCGTGTCCTGCAAAGCTGTAGTGGGTTGCAGCTCAGCATTCTTCATGCTTGCCTTGCTACGCTGGATAGCGGAGTTGTATGCCTCCACATCCTTACGGGGAGCCGTGAATCTGAGGTAAGTCAGTTGCATCATGGTCTCGAAGTCTTTCTTCACACATGAGCCGGAAACAAATTCGCTTTCTGTGCCGACACCTGTGCTGACACCTACCTGCTTACCAGCCAGTTTCTTGTTCAATTCGGTGTTGCTGAAGTTGCCCCAACCACCATTGTTGACCCATCCGATGTTGTCGGTCTGGTCGTATTCGTCCATGCTGTAGAGGGATGTGCCGCCCCAACTGTGACCATACATGCTGATCTGGTTGGGCGAGAAGTCTGTCTTCTTCACGTGTATCTTGATGCCGTTGCTTAGGGTGATGAGCTTGGCGTCATACTTGTCATCCTCAATCTTTTTCACCTTACCTGGTTTCGGCATCTTGGCAATGAGAGGCTCATTGTTCGCCTCTTCCTTCAGAGGTTCGATGTTCTCAGCTTCCACTTCTGCCATCCATCTGAAGAGGTCTTCTTGGGTAGGCAGGATGTTGTCTTCCTTGTCAGCCGCAAACATCGCCACGACGAAATTACCGTCAGGCTTCTGTTGTACGAACTGGTTGACCATATCCACGGTGGTGGCTGGAATCAGTTGGTTCATGGTGTTGTATTCCCACTCAATGCCTGTCATTGGCTCGTTGTCGAGGAAGTGGCGTACACATTCATTCACGTAGTCGCCACTCTCTACCTTGTCGCGATGGAGGTAGGCACTCTCGAGTGAAGAAAGAATTCTGGACTTGTATCGCTCATATTCAGCAGCAGTGTAGCCATATTTCTTCACACGTAGGATCTCGCGGTAGAGCGCCTTGACGCCTTCTTCATACTTGTTGTCCTCGCAAGTGACGCTGGCACTGTAAGCCTCCTTGGTCTTGGAGACGAAGAACTCGCTATAGCCGAAGTTGGCACCTAAGAATGGCGGGTTCTCCTTCTGGAGGATGTCACGAATGCGCTCGCTGAACATGCTTGACATCGCGTTGGCTGTGATGCTGAAGATAAAATAAGGTATGCTGTTCTTCATCTCACGTGGGTAGGCTTCCGTCTTCCACATGAAGTTGATGGAGTTGTTACGCTGTTCCTTGTCCTTGTTGATGGAGACGATAGGCTCTGCATTGTCGGGCACAGGATAGTACTCGAACTTGGCAGCATCAGGAGCCGCTGGTTGGATGTCGGCAAACACCTTCTGGATCTTCTGCTCCATCTCGTCGAGGTCGATGTCACCCACGATGACGATGGCCTGCAGGTCGGGACGGTACCACTTGCGGTAGTAACTGCGCAAGGCTTCGTAAGGGAAGTTCATCACGATGTCCATCGTACCGATAGGCAGACGGTTGCCGTACTTGCTGCCAGGATACATGACAGGCAGCGCCTTCTCATACATACGCATCATGGCAGAACTGCGCGAACGCCATTCCTCGTTGATGACACCACGCTCCTTGTCGATTTCCTTGTCTTCGAGCAGGAGGTCGTGACTCCAGTCGTGAAGGATGAGCAGACAGGAGTCGATGGCTCCAGCTGTCTCCACATTCACGTTGTCGATGTTATAGACGGTCTCGTCGAACGAGGTGTAGGCATTCAGGTTCTCGCCGAACTTCACGCCAATGGTCTCGAGATATTGCTTCAGATGGTCGCCAGGGAAGTTGGTGGTGCCGTTGAAGCACATGTGCTCCAAGAAGTGTGCCAAACCGCGCTGGTCTTCCTCCTCCTGGATGGAACCCACCTTCTGGGCGATGTAGAAAAACGCACGCTTTTCAGGCCACTCATTATGGCGCAGATAGTACGTCAATCCATTGGGCAATGTTCCCTTGCGCACAGCAGGATCCATCGGGAGGCTCATGTCTTGTGCAGATGCGGAAACGAATAGTGTAAAACTAACAACTAAGAGTGATAATATCCTTTTCATATCTTTTTGTTTGATTTGTATGATTTGATTAGTTCTTCTTATTATCCAATGCATGCTTTGCATAATCCACTGTATAGTGGAGTCCTCGGCTCTCCTTGCGTTCGAGGGCTTGACGGGTGATGAGATAGCCCACGTTGATCATGTTGCGGAGTTCGCAGATGTCGCGGGTCGGCTTCACACGTTTGAAGAGATGTTCGGTCTCTTCGTAGAGCAGGTCGAGACGTTCCCAGGCACGGTGCAGACGCAGGTCGGAACGTACGATGCCCACGTAGGTGGACATGATCTGTCCCACTTCCTTCACGTCCTGAGCGATGAGCACCTTCTCCTCGTTCGTCATCGTACCCTCATCGTTCCAGGCAGGAATCTTCTCGTTGAACTCATACTGATCCACCACCTCCAACGAGTGCTTGGCAGCGGCGTTGGCATAGACCACAGCCTCGATCAGCGAGTTGGAAGCCAGACGGTTGCCGCCATGCAGACCCGTGCAGGAACATTCGCCTACAGCATAGAGACGCTTGATGCTCGAACGTCCGTCCAGATCCACCTGGATGCCGCCACACATGTAGTGAGCCGATGGCGCCACAGGGATGTAGTCCTTCGTGATGTCGATGCCGATGCTGAGGCACTTCGCATAGATGTTGGGGAAGTGGTGCTTCGTCTCTTCGGGGTCTTTATGGGTCACGTCCAGACACACGTGGTCAAGGGCGTGAATCTTCATCTCATTATCGATGGCACGTGCGACGATGTCACGTGGCGCCAACGACAGACGCTCGTCATACTTCTGCATGAACTCCTTCCCGTCGGGCAGACGCAGGATGCCGCCATAGCCACGCATCGCCTCCGTGATGAGGTAGGCAGGATGGGTCTCGGCAGGATTGAACAGCACCGTCGGGTGGAACTGCACAAACTCCATGTCCTTCACCTTACCCTTGGCGCGATACACCATCGCGATGCCGTCGCCTGTAGCGATGTTGGGGTTGGAAGTCGTTGCATAGATGGCACCCGTACCACCTGTAGCCATCAGCGTCACCTTCGACAGATAGGTGTCAATCTTGCCCGTCTTCGGATTCAGCACATACGCACCGAAGCACTCGATGTCGGGTGTGCGTCGGGTCACACGGATGCCCATGTGGTGTTGGGTGATGATCTCCACAGCGAAATGATGCTCCAGCACATCAATGTCGGGATGACTCTTCACTGCCGCAATCAGACCGCGCTGAATCTCGGCACCCGTGTCGTCGGCATGGTGCAGGATGCGGAACTCCGAATGACCGCCCTCGCGATGCAGGTCGAACGAGCCGTCCTCCTTCTTGTCGAAGTTCACGCCCCACCTCACGAGATCCTTGATGCCTTCGGGACCGCCCATGACCACCTGTCTCACTGCCTCAGGGTCGCTGATGTAGTCGCCGGCAATCATGGTGTCTTCAATGTGCTTTTCGAAGTTATCGACCAGCAGGTTTGTCACTGACGCAATACCTCCTTGCGCCTTTGCTGTGTTCGCCTCTTCCAGGGTGGTCTTGCAGATGATGGCAATCTTGCCCTTCTTCGCCTCAGCCACCTTCAAGGCATAACTCATACCAGCCACACCGGAGCCGATAATGAGAAAATCGTATTTCCTTGTCATAGTTAACTAATGTTGACGTTGCAAAGGTACAACTTTTTTTTCATACGAACACGAATCTCACAAATAAAAAAGTTCCACAAATATAAACTAAAAAAATTTTTTTCAGCAAAAAAACATCTTGAATGGCAGAAATTTGTCAACTGTCAACTGTCAACTGTCAACTTTTTCTTACCTTTGCCCCCATGACAGCAAAGAACAACAGGACATTGCGCCTTGAAGCGGGTGAACGTGAGGACTTGATGCCGATGGTGGATGGCAGGTCGCTCATTCATGGAGACATTCTTGATGTGCTCCCGACGTTGCCTGATGGTTTTGCGCAGCTGATCATTGTTGACCCGCCTTACAACTTGTCGCGCAATTTTGGGGGAAACAAATTCACGACTCTTTCTTCGGAGGAATACGAGGAATATCTGCGTGGGTGGTTCCATCCGCTTTGTGACAAGTTGGCACCCAACGGCACCCTCTATATGTGTGGTGACTGGCGTTGCAGTTCGTCGATGCAACGGGTGATTGAAGAGCGGCTCACCATCCTGAACCGCATCACGTGGCAGCGTGAGAAGGGGAGGGGGGCTGCTCAAAATTGGAAGAACTCGATGGAGGACATCTGGTTTGCTGTCAAGAATCCCAAGGATTATGTGTTCAATTTGGAGGCCGTGAAGCAGCGCCGCCGTGTACTTGCCCCCTATCGGCAGGACGGACAGCCCAAGGACTGGGAAGAGACGTCAGACGGACGGTTCCGCACCACCTGCCCCAGTAACTTCTGGGACGACATTTCCGTACCTTTCTGGTCGATGCCCGAGAATACGGATCACCCCACGCAGAAACCTGAAAAACTCATCGCCAAACTCATCCTCGCCTCTTCGAAAGAGGGGGATATAGTCTTTGACCCTTTCTTGGGCAGCGGCACTACAGCTGTAGTGGCCAAGAAACTGCATCGAAACTATTGTGGGGTGGAACTCAACCTGGACTATTGCCTGCTGGCTGCCAAACGACTCCTGCTTGCCGACCAAGACAGGAGCATCCAAGGTTATGCTGATGGTGTGTTCTGGGAACGGAACTCTTCCCTTAGCGCCAAGTGATGATAGGGAGCATGAAGATGATGTAGCGCAGGAGTTTGCCGATGGTGGACCAGAGGATGACGCCCCACACGTTGGCACGCAGGATGCCGAGGGAAATGGAGATGGCGGTGCCGAAGATGGGTAGGAAAGAGAAGGCGGCAATCCACGAACCACGCTTCTCCACATAGTCACGGGTGGTACGCAGACGACGTTCCTTGATGTGCATCCAGTGGGAAATCTGTTCAATGCTGCCGATACGTCCAATAAAATAGTTGAACAGGGAACCCAGCACGTTTCCGATGGTGCCGCTGAGAATGGTGAGGACGGGATCCATGCCTGTGGTGGCCAGCAGCGTGCCCATGACGACCTCTGAACTGAAAGGAACGAAGGTGCCTGCCAGGAACGATGCCATCGCCATGCCGAGATAACCGTATTCTATGAAAAACTGATTGAGAGAGTCCAATGTGATAGAGGTTAGAGGTGAGGGGTTAGAGGTGAGGGGTTAGCGTTTAGCGTGAGGAGGTCGGGGGACAGATATTGCGCCACGAAGACCGCCACTGCCAGCACCATCAGGACGATGCAGTAGATATGGGTGAATCTCGTATGGGTGAGGGTGAAGAAGTGTCCGAAGACAATGGAGGTGGAAATCAGCAGCAGGGGTAGTAGGGTGGCGAAATACTGGGGCTGAATGCCTATCCAGATGGCAATGACTATGCCATAGACAATCAAGACGTTATAGATGATTCTCGTGCGGGTCTTGTCCATGAACTGATGGATGTAGAAATCGATGGCACCCGTCAGATGAAGGAGTAGGATAAACGCATAGAGAATGAGGTCGCGAAGATCCAGTTGCTTGTAGTCATACGCTTGGAAAGAAATCACCTCCTGACAATGATCCAGGAAGTCGGGAAGGGAGTCTGTCAACACAGCGATGCCGCCATAGAACCAATAGGGCACCATCACAGCCAGCAGGGATGCGATGCAGCATCGCAGGGAGAAGGCGCGGAAGTAACCCTGAATGAACCAATAGACAGGGACGAGCCACAGCAATTGGGGAAAGACCAACGATGCCACCGACACCAAGAGATAAGTGACAAAGGTCAGCAGAGGGTTGGGCTGCTGATAGGTGGCGAACAACGGGAAGAAGGAAATCAGCGAGAGCAGCATCAACACACAACCTGGCTGGAAACGGTGACACATGACCGCAAGTCCCAACAGCAGGACAAGCATGCTGCTCAACATGCGCGAGTTCACCCTCAGCAACACGTTGGCATTGTTCAACTCAGCCATCAGGTACACCGCCAAGGCTGCGCAAATGGCTCCAATGCTCAATGCCCAGTTGCCCTCCTGAAGGAAGGAAGGCACATGTCTCCACAGTCCGTAATCAGGGAGTTGGGTGTTGGCAGTTGGTAGCAAAAACCAGAGAATGAAGACCACCGCCGCTACGATGGGAAGTGTGACTTGACTACTGGCAATGCTTTTCTGAAAGCTGAGTTTCACGTCTTTTTTAATTAAAAGTTGTTATTCCGCGTGCAAAGATAGGGCAAATTATTGACATTGCCAATTAAATGTTGTAACTTTGCACCGTTTTTGTACAAATTCATTTTTAATGAAGAAACTTTTCATTGAGACTTATGGCTGCCAAATGAACGTGGCGGACAGCGAGGTCATTGCCTCTGTGATGAAAATGGCGGGCTATGAGACCTGCGAATCCATTGAAGAGGCTGATGCTGTGTTGCTGAACACCTGTTCCGTTCGTGAAAACGCAGAGAATAAGATATACAACCGATTGGAAGCGTTACACGCCTTGCAAAAGAAGGGCCGTGCTTTCATCATTGGTGTGGTGGGATGTATGGCTGAGCGTGTGAGGGAAGAGTTGATTGAGAAGCACCATGTGAATCTTGTGGCAGGCCCCGATTCCTATCTGTCGTTGCCTGAGTTGTTTGCCGCCGCTGAATTGGGCGAGAAGGCTATCAACGTGGAACTGAGCACGACGGAAACCTATCGTGATGTGATTCCAGAGCGTGTGTGCGGTGGACATATCAGCGGTTTTGTCAGCATCATGCGTGGTTGCAACAACTTCTGCCACTATTGTATCGTGCCTTACACCCGTGGAAGGGAAAGAAGTCGCGAGGTGGACAGCATCCTGAATGAGGTGAAGGATTTGGAGAAGAAGGGATATAAGGAGGTGACGCTGCTGGGACAGAACGTGAACAGTTACCGTTGTGGCGAAGTGGGTTTTCCGCAACTCCTTGCCATTGTGTCAGAGGCTGCTCCCCAAATGCGCATCCGATTCACCACCTCTCATCCCAAGGACATGAGTGACGAGACATTAGAGGTGATTGCTGCCCATCAAAACATCTGCCGACACATCCATCTGCCGGTGCAGAGCGGAAGTGACCGCATTCTGAAACTGATGAACAGAAAATATACCCGTGAGTGGTATCTTGACCGCGTGGCTGCCATTCGTCGCATCCTCCCTGATTGCGGTCTGACCACCGACATCTTTGTGGGCTATCATTCGGAAACGGAGGAAGACCACCAGCTGTCTTTGTCGCTGATGCGTGAATGTGGCTACGACTCTGCATTCATGTTCAAATATTCGGAACGTCCTGGCACATACGCTTCGAAACACCTGCCCGACGATGTGCCGGAAGAGACCAAGATTCGTCGTCTGAACGAGATGATTGCCTTGCAGAACGAGCTGTCGGCTGAGAGTTACAAGAAGGACATCGGCAAGACGTATGAGGTGCTGGTGGAAGGTGTGTCGAAACGCAGCAAGGAGCAGTTCTTCGGACGCACTCCGCAAAATAAGGTGGTGGTGTTCGACCGCGGTAACCACCATATCGGGGATTTCGTGATGGTGAAGATAGAAGAATCGAGTTCGGCAACCTTAAAGGGTCAGCTCACGCGCTGAGCGACCAGCCCACGCGCTGGGCGAATTTCAAGAAATAGTGAAGGATATGAGTAAGAAAAGACAATCGTTTTTGAGCACGCAGTTTCTGACGGCAGCCATCAGCACCACGCTGGTGTTGGTGTTGTTGGGCACCATCGTGCTCTTTGTCCTTACGGCACAAAACCTGTCCACATATGTGAAGGAGAACATCAATGTGAGTGTGCTGATCAGTGACGAGATGGACAGTCTTCAAGTGGTGAGCATGGAGAACGTGCTCAAGGAGGCGCCGTATGCCAAGAGCGTGGAATATGTCTCTAAGGAACAGGCATTGCAAGAGGAGATTCAGGCGCAGGGTATTGACCCCACGGAATTTATAGGGATGAACCCTTATACGGCCTCTTTCGAAATCAAGATCAATGCTGAGCACGCCCATCCAGACAGCGTCAGCGCTGCGGTGAAGCAGCTGAAGGGGAACCCCAATGTGGTGGATGTCATTTATTCGAAGGATCTCATCAAGTCGGTGAACGACAATATCCGCAAGGTCAGCATCATCTTACTGATCATTGCTGCACTGTTCACCTACATATCCTTTGCCCTCATCAACAACACAGTGCGTCTGACCATTTTCTCCAAGCGTTTTATCATCAACACGATGAAGTTGGTGGGAGCCAGCTGGAACTTTATCCGCAAACCTTTCCTCGCCCAGAGCTTCACCTTGGGCATCGCTTCGGCAATCCTTGCTGACGCCTTGCTGTTAGGAGGACTTTACTGGTTGCACAACTTTGAACCGCAAATCGATGCGGTCATAGACCTGAAGGTGATTGTCATTGTGTCGGCAGCCGTGTTCCTGTTCGGCATCATCATCACGTATCTCTGTACGCTCTTCTCGCTCAACAAATACTTGAAGATGAGCAGCAACGAACTCTATTACATCTAATCAGCCTACGCGCTGGGCTTTTTTCAAGAATTCAAAAAACTCAACAATAATGAAGAACTTTGCATTTACAAAAATCAACTACATCCTGCTGCTGGTGGGATTTGTCATCATCATCGTTGGCTTCATCATGATGTCGGGAGATGCCACCACAGAAGAGGCGTTCAACCCTGACATCTTCAGCGATATGCGTACCAAGGTGGCTCCGATGGTGTGTCTGTTTGGCTTCCTCTTTGAGGTTGTGGCTATTCTGTGGCCTCCCAAGAAAGAGGTGAAAGAGGTAAAAGAAGTGAAGGAAATTGAAGGATGAATGAAGTATGGAATGGATTGAAGCACTTATTTTAGGTATTGTGCAGGGACTTACTGAGTATCTCCCTGTGAGTAGTAGTGGACACCTTCAGATAGGGCAGCACCTGCTGGGTGTGAACGAGGTGGGAGGTCTCACTTTCGACATTGTGGTGCACGTGGCAACGGTGCTCTCCACATTGGTTGTCCTCTGGAAAGAGGTGACTTGGATTTTCAAGGGCCTGTTCAAGTGGGACGGAAAGATGAACGAGGAGCAGAAGTATGCATTGAACATCATCATCTCCATGATTCCTATCGGCATCGTGGGTCTTTTCTTCAAGGACTATATCGATGAAATCTTCCAGGGAAGCTTGCTGATTGTGGGCGTCTGCTTGTTGGTGACAGCTTTCCTGTTGGCACTCACACATTTCTACAAACCCAAGGAGCGTGAACGCATTTCTCCCCTTCACGCTTTCATCATTGGTATTGCCCAGGCTATCGCTGTGTTGCCAGGACTCTCACGTAGCGGTTCAACTATTGCCACAGGACTCCTGTTGGGAAACAGCCGTAAGAATCTGGCACAATTCTCTTTCCTGATGGTCATTCCCCCCATCCTGGGAGAGGCGCTGCTGGACTTCAAGCATATCGTAGCCCCTAGTGCTGAATACATCGCAGAACATGGTGAAGCGGCACAACTTCCCATGAGCGCATTGATTGTTGGCTTCATTGCCGCCTTCCTCAGCGGATGTTTTGCTTGCTATTGGATGATTTCCTTCGTGAAGAAGGCGAAGCTCATCTATTTTGCCATCTATTGTACAATTATCGGCGCTTTGGCCATCTATATGGCAAGTTAATAGACGATAGAGATGAATCCACAGGCAGGTGAAATACTCATCTTCAACAAGCCCTACCGCTGGACTTCCTTCAATGTGGTGGCAAAGGTGCGAAGCGAACTATCGCATCGGTTGGGCGTGAAGAAGTTGAAGGTGGGACACGCTGGCACGCTCGATCCGTTGGCCACAGGTGTCCTGATCATCTGCACAGGCAAGAGCACCAAACTCATCGACGAGTTGCAGGCACATACGAAGGAATATGTAGCCACCATCAAATTGGGTGCCACAACCCCTTCCTTCGATATGGAGACGGCAGAAGACGCCACCTATCCTACGGAACATATCACCCGTGAGTTGGTGGAAGAGAAATTGAAGGCGTTTGTGGGACGCATCGAACAAATTCCACCTACGTTCTCAGCGGTGAAAGTGGATGGAAAACGTGCCTTCAAGTATGCCAGGAAGGGTGAAGACATCGAGTTGAAACCCAAGATTCTGGTTATTGATGAACTGGAAATCCTGCACTTTGGAGAACTCTCAACGGTCGACTCCCAACCCTCAAATGACAACGACCCACGAGAACGCATCAAGTATCAGAGTGACAACCTGCAAGGCTCTCATCTCTCGCTCACCATCCGTGTGGTGTGCAGCAAGGGCACTTACATCAGAGCTTTGGCACGTGACATCGGACAAGCACTTGGTTCAGGTGGCTACCTCACGGGCTTAATCCGTACCCGCATCGGGAATTACACCCTGCAAGACTGTATGGACATCGAGCAATTCCCACAATGGCTCGAAACCCAAACATTAGAAAAAGACGAAAATATAAATAGTAAATCGTAAATAGTAATCAATTAGATGAAACTTTCACAATTTAAGTTCAGACTCCCAGACGAGAAGATAGCTCTCTATCCTCGCACTTACAATCCCGAAACGAAGTTCTACAACCGTGATGAGGCTAAGCTCATGGTTGTACACAAAAAGACTGGCGAGATAGAACATCGCATCTTCAAGGAGATCACCGATTATTTCGAAGAGGGTGATGCCTTTGTCTTCAACGACACTCGAGTGTTCCCTGCACGTCTTTACGGCAACAAGGAGAAGACGGGTGCGCGCATTGAGGTGTTTCTCCTTCGTGAACTCAATGAAGAACTCCGTTTGTGGGATGTGCTGGTTGACCCTGCCCGCAAGATTCGTATAGGCAACAAGCTCTACTTCGGTCCTGATGAGTCGTTGGTGGCAGAGGTAATCGACAACACCACGTCTCGTGGACGTACACTCCGTTTCCTCTATGATGGTCCCCACGATGTGTTCAAAGAGACCCTCTACGGTCTTGGCGAGGCACCTATCCCAGATGATATCCGTATGCACCGTCCTGCTGAGGAGGAAGACCACGAGCGTTTCCAGAACATCTTTGCACGTCATGAGGGTGCTGTCACCGTGCCTGTCACAGGACTCCACTTCTCTCGCGAATTGATGAAGCGTATGGAGATCATGGGCATCGAACAGGCGTTCATCACGTTACACGCAGGTTTGGGCAATTTCCGTAGCATTGATGTGGAAGACCTGACCAAGCATAAGACCGATTCAGAACAGATATTCGTCAACAAGGAGGCATGCGACATTGTGAACAAGGCCAAGGAGAATGGTCATAAGATTTGTGCTGTCGGCACTACGACTCTCCGTACCCTTGAAACAGTTGTGGGTCCTGGTGGTTTCATCAAGGAGTTTGAAGGCTGGACCAACAAGTTCATCTTCCCTCCTTACGACTTCACCGTTGCTGACGCCTTCGTGGTGAATTTCCAGCAGCCGCTTACCACCATGCTGATGCTTGTTACTGCTTTTGGTGGTTATGATGTGGTGATGAATGCCTACAAGGAAGCCCTCAAAGGCGACTATATGTTTGGCACCTATGGCGACGCCATGCTGATTATTGACTAAAATTAAAGAATGGTACACACTGTTTACCTTTCACTCGGCACCAACCTTGGCGACAAAGAGCATAATCTCCTGTCCGCCATCACAGAAATAGAGAGGCGGATTGGTCCTGTTAGGGCACAATCCGCTTTTCTTTCCACTGAACCATGGGGGTTCGAGAGTGAGAACACCTTCCTCAATGCTGCTGTGTGTGTCGAGACGGAACTATCTCCCAACGCCTTGTTGCGTGTCACTCAGCAGATAGAGCGTGACATGGGACGTACCGAAAAATCAACTATTAACGGTCAACAGTCAACTGTCACTTATCATGACCGCATCATCGACATTGACATCCTCCTCTACGATGATCTCCACATCAACACACCTAAACTGACCATACCTCATCCTCATATGTACGAGCGCGACTTTGTGCTCATCCCCCTACGGGAAATCTTACCTCAAAAAGAACTGAAACAATGAAAAAGACTATCCTCCTTTCCATTTTCACATTTCTCATCCTTCCACTTATGGCACAGAAAAAACTCTTCAGCATCAATGACCTCATCCCTGGCGGTTCCACCTACTATCGGAGTTCCGTCCCAGAGAGCAAATACCTCACGTGGTGGGGTGATGAGTGTGTTGAGCAGGATGTCCATGAGTGTCGCATCATCAGCAGGAAGGATGGTGCTGCCCAGACGCTTATCACGCTGGAACAAATCAATGACATACTCCAAGCTGCAGGTATGAAGCATGTTCACCACCTGTACAATACCTCTTTCCCTTATGCGGAAAAGTCGCTCGTTATGCTTGCCAGCAGTGAGCAAACCCTCATTGACTGGAAGGAGAAGAAGGTGGTGTGGCACGACACTCTTGCTCCCAAGGCAGCCAACATGGATTGGAGTTTCACGTCAGACAATGCTCAACTGGCTCTTGCTTATACGATTGACCACAACCTCTTTGTCCTTACCGCTGATGGTAAGACACACCAGGTATCTTCTGATGGCAGTATTGACCTTGTCTATGGTGAGAGTGTGCACCGCGACGAGTTCGGCATCTCTAAGGGCACCTTCTGGAGTCCTGATGGTGCTTTGTTGGCATTCTACAAGATGGATCAGAGTATGGTGTCGAAGTTTCCACAGGTAAACATCACCCTGCCTGAATATCCTGTCAAGGCTCAACAGTCAGCTGATAACTTGTCCCGTTGTGCGACGACCTCTCCTGACCCTTACCCAATGGCAGGTGAGACTTCCCATAAGGTCTATGTGGGCATCTTCAATCCTCAGACGGACAAGACCATCTATCTGAATACAGGTGACCCTACCGACCGCTATTTCACGAATATCGCTTGGGCACCTGATGGCAAGAAACTCTATCTCATTGAACTGAATCGTGACCAGAATCATGGCTCACTCGATGAATATGATGCCACAACAGGAGAAAAACTTCGTACCCTTTTCACGGAGAGTAACGACAAATACTTCGAACCTCTCCATCCCATCCAGTTCTTGCCTTGGGACGATACGAAGTTTATCTATCAGACACGCAAAGATGGTTATAATCACATATACTTATATAATATAAAGGGACAACTCGTCAAGCAACTTACTCAGGGCACTTTCGAAGTACTTGATGTGCTGGGCTTCAACAAGGAGCAGAAAACCATCCTCTACACCTCCAACGAGCAAGACCTTCTGCAGCAGAATGTATATAGCGTTGATATGAAGGGGAAACCTACCTTGCTTGGCAACAAGACTGGTTGGCACAATGCCACTCTCTCCAAGTCCGGCATTGCCTTCATCGACAGCTATACCTCTCCGCTCATTGCTCGCAACATAGACCTTGTTGACACTAAGAGTGGCAGAGCTACCAACATCCTTACAGCCCAAGACCCTTGGGAAGAGTTTCAGGCACCAGAGATAAGGGTGGGTACCATCAAGGCTGCTGATGGGGTAACAGACCTCTACTACCGATTGATTCTTCCTACCAACTTCGACCCTTCGAAGAAATATCCTGCTGTCATTTATGTCTATGGAGGCCCTCATGCCCACAACATCGACGCTTCACGCAACTGGGGTGCTCGTGGTTGGGACATTTGGATGGCACAGCAGGGTTACGTGATGTTCTGTCTTGACAATCGTGGCAGTGAGCATCGTGGATTGGCCTTCGAGCAAGCAACCTTCCGTCAGTTGGGTGTGGAAGAAATGAAAGACCAACTCTGTGGCGTGGAATACCTGAAGAGTCTTCCTTATGTGGATAGTAACCGTTTGGGCGTACATGGTTGGAGTTTCGGAGGTTATATGACCACCAGTCTGATGACCACTTATCCAGATGTGTTCAAGGTGGGTGTAGCAGGTGGTCCCGTCATCGACTGGCACTTCTACGAGGTGATGTATGGCGAGCGCTATATGGACACTCCCCAGACCAACCCTGAGGGCTACGAGAAGACCTCTTTGCTCAACAAAGCCAAGAACCTAAAAGGTCGTCTCCTCGTCATCTACGGAGGGAACGACCCTATCTGCGTGCCTCAGCACACGCTGTCCTTTATGCGTGCCTGCATCGATGCCGATACCTATCCAGACCTCTTCACCTACCCAGGTGATGAGCACAACATGATGGGTACCGATCGAGTACATCTACACAATGTCATCACACGCTACTTTGAAGACCACTTGAAGTAAAGCAAAAGTCCGAATAGACCATAAGAAAAGGGAAGATTGCTCTTCCCTTTTTTTCATTTCATTGCAGCTACCACCTCAATCTCCACCAGCGCATTCTTGGGCAAGGTCTTCACGGCTACTGCAGAGCGGGCAGGATAGGGCTCTGTGAAGAACTCGGCATACACGCTGTTCATTTCGGCAAAGTCTTCCATGTTGGCCAAGAACACGGTGGTTTTCACCACATTCGCCATTGAGAGTCCAGCCTCTTCCAAGATGGCCTTCACATTGTTCAGCGACTGACGTGCTTGTTCCTTGATGCCTCCTTCGGGAAACGCACCCGTCTGAGGGTCAAGACCCAACTGACCTGATGTATAAACAAAATCTCCTGCCTGAATGGCTTGGCTGTAGGGTCCGATTGCCCCTGGAGCCTTCTTTGTACTGATTGGTTTCATAATCGTTCGTATTGATGATGGTGCAAAGTTACAACTAAATGACCAAATATTCAAATAAATTGCAAAGAGTAAATGGTCAAATCGCAAATAAGTGGTATCTTTGCAAAAAATTCTAACCAATATACTTTTATGATACGTAAAACCTGTTCTTTCATTCTGTTTCTGCTTTGTAGTCTCACCTCTTGGGCACAGCAAACCTACGACTTGCCCGCTTCCAAGTCCGACCCCTACAAACCCTCTATTCAGGTGTTTCTTCCTGCTGCTGACAAAGCCAATGGTTGTGCCGTTATCCTCTGTCCAGGTGGAGGCATGAGAGCCCTCTCATGGGATTCAGATGTGGAACAGATGGCGACCTTCCTCAACGAACGTGGCATTGCCGCCATCGGACTGAAGTACCACCTCAACAATCTCCCTTTCCCACAGGGAATGAAGATGGAACCAATGGTTGATGTCACCCACCTCGAACGTTTCCCCCAAGCAGATGCCAACCCTCTGCACTATCCTGCCGGTGATTCTATCCTTCAATTGGCAGCCGACGATGCCAAAGCAGCTATTCGTCTGGTGCGCAAAAATGCCCAAGTGTGGCATCTCGATACTCAGAAAATAGGTTATCTGGGCTTCTCAGCAGGTGGAGGTGTGGCGATTGCAGCCACTATTCAGGCAAGCGAACCCGCAGAACGTCCCAACTTCCTCTGCACCAACTTTGGACCTTCCCTCATGCCTGTCCAAGTGCCCAATCCTGCCCCTCCACTTCTCATTATGACCCGTGCCGACCACCAAAACGTAGCTGCAGGACTCGTCAACCTATTCCTCGAATGGAAGAAAGCAGGAGGCAATGCCGAAATCCACCTCTATGGCGACGGCACAGGCCCCTATACCCTCATGCCCCAAACAGGTCGCACCACCACTGAAGCGTGGAGCCAGCACTTCATTCTATGGTTGCAAGCCAAAGGATTTTATTAAATTTTTCACGCTTATATTTGTTTGAACTCAAATATTTATCTAATTTTGCACCATGAAACCTTTTAATTGATAAGAATATGAGAAAGAAGTTAGTTATTATTGGTATGAGCCTGCTGGTTTGCTGTGCGCTGATCCATGCACAAGAGGCAGGAAAGAATGAGTTGCAGGAACGTGCAGAGTCGGAGTATGCAAAGGGCAATTCTATTGCCGCACGTGCGTTGTACATCAAGGCTTTCGAGAGTTATGTGAACAATGGAAAGCTGAAACAAGGTGTGGATTGTGGCGTAAAGGCAAACAAGCTGTATTATGAGAAGGAGAACCTCTACAAGGAGGCTTTCGACTTGTTGCGTCGCATTGACCAAACCATTGAAGCAAAGGGTCAGGGTGCGAACAAGTCAGCTTTGCACTATTGGACATCGAAGGAGCGTCATTTGATGTATATGAAGATGCGGAAGCTGGAAAGTGCGAAGGAGCAGATGGGCAATATGGAGAATCACGCTACTGCAGCAAACGATGCTTCTGTAAATAACGACTTACTCTACACCAAGACTATTTACTATTATACCATCGGTCAGACGGATAAGGGCAATGCCACCTTCAAGGAGATGGCTGACCAGCTAACTGCCAGCAAGGAGTATGGCAAGGTGGATGAGGTGTATCAGACACTTATCGCCAATGGTCGCAAGAGCAACAGCGCCAATCTGGTGGCAGAAAGTTACAAGAGCTATTTGGCTTGGAAGGATTCAGCCAGCGCTCTGGCACTCGCGGACACAGTGGGTGTGCTGAAAAAGCAGATTGCTGACAATGAAGCAGAGATTGAAGAGAAGGACAGTTCGTTAACTGCTCGTCAGGTCACCATAGTAGGACTGGGCATCTTGGCAGCCGTATTGGCTGTTGTGCTGGTACTGGGTGCTCTCGCGCTGCTGCGTTCCATCTACTTGACACGCAAGCAGAAGAAGACAATCAATAGCTTGAGTGAGAACAATGCCTTGCAGGCAAAGTTTATCAGCAACATCTCGGCTCAGTTGTCTCCAACCTTGCAGAAACTCGACAAGAATGTGCCTGAAGTGAAGGCCTTGCAAGATTTCTCTGAACACATTCAGACGTTGTCCGAGTTGGAGAGCAACACAGGAACGGCGGAAAAAGAGGACGTACAAGTGTCATCATTGTGCGATGGTCTGATGGACCAGATACGAAACAAGGTGAAGAGTGGTGTCAATCTGAAAGTGGATGCCCCCAAGATGACAGCAAGCATCAACAAGGAATATGTGTCACACATCCTGCTGCACCTGCTGCACAACGCAGCCATCTACACACCTGCAGATGGCCACATCGCTTTGGAATACAAGAAAAGAGGTGCCCACAAACATCAGTTCCTCGTGTCGAACACAGGCAGCACCATTCCAGAAGAACAGCGTGAAGAAGTGTTCAAACCCTTCCGCGAGGTACGTGACCTCACTCAGGGTGACGGTCTTGGATTACCTATCTGTAAGCAGATGGCTATGAAGATGAATGGTGACCTTGACATCGACCCAGCCTTCACAAAGGGTGTTCGATTTGTGCTGCACTTGACAGACTAAGAAAAAAAGGGAAGAGCGAATCGAGGGCACTGAAAAAGTCCTCCATTTGAAGAGGCAACCTTGATTATTCATTAAAAGCAGATTGCATATAACCGTTAGGTGCGGTTTTGCAATCTGCTTTTCATTTTCCATTATGGTGGAACATGAG
>Ga0256407_10000447_pt1 | contig 99027 bp, 91 predicted proteins | sample RumenRJG_04DNA_FD_193489 | JGI IMG/M metagenome (GOLD analysis project Ga0256407, IMG submission 193489) | Bovine rumen microbial communities from Lethbridge, Alberta, Canada - RJG_04 | ecosystem: Host-associated > Mammals > Digestive system > Stomach > Rumen | place: Canada: Alberta... | reverse complement strand
CCTTGGTTTATGAAGGTTTGGTCGCTGACATTATACCAATAAAGGGAGGTCAATGCTCATTTATTTTTGGACTCCCGATAAATCAAGGTTTTAGAACAAAAAAGAGGTAGTATTTTTGACACTAGCAACACATTTACGGAGGTATTCATTATGAGAGAAAACTTGACGGAACTTGTATTTATCCTTGACAGAAGTGGGTCCATGGGCGGATTGGAATCGGATACTATCGGCGGATTCAATTCCCTGATAAAGAAGCAGCAGAAAGAAGAAGGGGAAGCCATCGTATCTACGGTATTGTTTGACGATGTGAGCGAAGTCCTTCATGACCGGAAGTCCATTGGCGATATTGAGCAGCTGACGGAAGATGATTATTACGTAAGAGGCTGCACGGCGCTTCTTGATGCGGTGGGCGGTGCTATCCATCATATCGGAAATGTGCAGAAATATGCCAGAGAAGAGGACAGACCGGCGAAGACTCTGTTTGTCATCACTACAGATGGATTAGAAAATGCCAGCAAGGAATACAGCTTCAAGGATGTTAAGCGAATGATCGAGCGGCAGAAGGAAAAGTATAACTGGGAGTTCTTATTCCTGGGTGCAAATATCGACGCCATCGAGGTGGCAGGGAGTATGGGCATAAACAGGGACAGGGCAGCAAATTATCATAGTGATTCTGTGGGAACTGCCCTCAATTATATGGTTCTGGAAGAGGCTGTTTCAAAGATAAGATGCTGCAAATCCGCAAAAGTATCAGAGACCCTTGACGGAGGAGCGTGGAAGGAAAAGATCGATAAGGACTTTGCTAAGAGAGGCAAAAGAACCGGACGGGGGAGGGCGTAAAAGTGATTGGAGCAATTATAGGCGATATGGTCGGCAGTCCTTTCGAGTTTGACCGGGGAAAGAAGATAAGTAAGCGCTAAATATTTAGGTGGGTAGCGCTACCACCACATTTATGTTATAAGGTACAAGGGCTTTTGCCCATAAATATACCCCAGCCTCTTATGAGACTGGAGCACCTTGACAATTCACATATGATTAAGATCACATCGCATCGAAGATTTCCTTTTGATGCTGCCTGTGAAGATCTTCCAGAGCTTCCTTACACTCTGGATTCCATGGACAGAGCTTTTCTAGTTCTTTATCACTTGTTTGTGATGTCGGAGTTTTGAGAAGCAGGTACTTTAGGTAATAGTAAACATCTACATTGTTTGCCTTGGCTGTTTCGACCAGTGAATAGACTAAAGCACTGGCATTAGCTCCATCCGGAGTATCGGCGAACATCCAGTTCTTTCTGCCGGTCACAAAAGCTTTGCAGCTTCTCTCAGATGTGTTGTTATTGAAACTGCAGCCACCATCCTCAAGATATGTTTCAAGGTATGGTCGTCTGTTTTCAATGTAGGTCAGCGCTTTATACAAACGTGAGCCCTTTATGGCATGCTGTACCTCGAACCATTTCCAGAAGCCTTCAAGGACGGGAACTTCCTTTTCTTCGCGGAACTTCTTTATGGCATCAAAAGTAACGCCCTGCTTACCATGGATTTTTTTCTCCAGGTCGAAGAGCTTATCGATGTACACAAGTCCCTGTACCGCAGGCTGAGTATGGTCATACTCCTTGCCTTTTGGGATGGCATCTATAAGGTATCGTCTTACGTGTGCCCAGCACGATGTTCTCGTGCAGTCCCTGAGTCTATTGTATCCACTATACCCGTCAGTCATCAGGTACCCGTGGAAGCCCTCAAGGAATTCCTTGGCTGTGTCGCCTGCTCTGGTCTCTGAGTAGTGGAACAGCACCATCTGCTGTTCATCAAACTCCCCAGACCGGAATACCCACATGTAAGACTTAGTTTCGGGTCTTCTCCCAGGTTCTTTTAATACCTGGACCGGTGTTTCGTCCGCCATTGCGTATCTTCCTTCGACAAGCTTTCTTCTGAAGTAGTCGCACATGGGAGCAAAGAAATCCAGTGCATTATCAATGATCCATTTAGCTATAGTGCCTCTGCAGATATCTACACCAAAAAGAGTTTTGAAGTCTCTCTCCTGTCTGTAGAGCGGAAGACTGTTATGGTATTTCTGATACATTACCCATGCTACAGTTCCGGCTGAAGCCATTCCATGAAGCATGTGGACATGTCCATCACGTCCTCTGACGATATATGGTACTTCAGCATCTGTCTTACATTTAGGGCAACCATAGCTGACACTGTAATAAGCGATCACCTTTATGCTAGGCTTTACAATCTCAATCTCTTTGCGGACGAACTCCTCACCGATTCTCTCAAGAGGTGTTCCACAATTAGCACAGATCCGCTGATCTTCAGGGACGTCAAGATAGACTTTCTGAACTGGAAAGTCTGCAAATTTATCAGCCATTGTGGATTTTCTCTTCCGGGTATGTTTCTCGACTGTGACGAAATCTTCTTCCTCTGGATCAGGAGCTGTCTTTTCAGCTTCAGCCTCATTGAAGAGATTTAACTGTCCTTCGAAATCATCATTCCGTTTTTCGCTGGATTTGCCAAAGAGTTTCTTGGTGAGATAATCTATCTGCTCCTGAAGGACCTGCTCTTTCTGCAGATGTTCTTCCTCGCGCTTGTTGGCAGCATCGATGAGAGCGTTGAGATTCCTGATCGTTGTATTCAGTTCTTTGATGGTATCCTTAAGCTCAATGAGCTGCTGGTCCTTGGAATCTCTGGCCACGTGCCGCCTCCTTTATCTGATATATAGATTTTATCAGATGATACAGGCAATTAATATCGGCAAAGTGACAAAAAGCTGAAAACAATGGCTTCATATTAATCCGATTTGGCGTGCTTTAAGAAAAGTGCACAAAAGCGAAAGTCCTATTCCTAGGACGCTCTAATGGCCTTAGGCTGCTCTATATCGATACCTGAGAGAAGCCAGTCAAACTCACGCCAGGTAAGATTACGTACTTCGTCCTTATTCCTCGGCCAGCGGTATCTTCCCTGCTCTGCTGATAACCTTTTATAGAACAAAATGAAACCATCGGATTCCCACAGGAGCATCTTGAACCTGTCTGATCTTCTCCCGCAGAAGAGATACAGAGCCCGGCTTCTTGGATCCATGTGGAGTTTATCTTCAATTATGGCACACAGGCCATCTATGGACTTTCTCATGTCGGTATAGCCGCAGACAATGTAGATATCATCTGCAGCTGTTATATCGCCAATCATACGAAGCTCCTTAATGCCGAAAGAGTTCTGGCTACTAGATCCGGATCAGCTCCATTGCAAAGAGAGATATGTACATCTCCAAGACTAATCTCTATCATATGTGAATTGTCAATGTGCGGCGCCACCTCAGGTAGAAGTTCCTGTGGTGGTTGGATATCAGGAACGATATTCACTTTGACCACATCCTGCTTTGGCAGGGTCAGGTCATATATATCAACATCACCTGCTTCAGGAATCGCAAATGATTTCTTCCGCAAACGTTTGATAGCAGTACAAAACGAAGAGTTTGGAATTCCATTTACTCTGCAAAACTGAGCATCGGATAGTCCACTCTTACGGCAGTCCATGATGAGTCTGTACCAGTCCTCATCAGATCTGCGAGGTAATTGTTTCCTTGGATTCGACATAGCAGCTCCTTCCAAGTCGTAGTGAAATGTTCATCATTCGACTTTAAACATAGTAAAATGTACGTTATTCGAATCCATTATGAACTTGTTTAGTGGCGGCAGCTATCCGCCTAATAATTTAGCGCTTACGAAGATAAAGGACTTTGGAGACTTGTTTTCGGATGAATCGAAGTTCACAGATGATTCTGTAATGACTGTCGCTGTGGCAGACGCATTAATGAATGCAGGGATAGATGCTGCTACGGAGACCATTAAGCGTGAAGTGGTAAAGTCCATTAAGACATGGGGACGCAGGTATTTAGATGCCGGATATGGCGCAAAGTTCATTTGGTGGCTTATGCTTGAGAATGAGGAGCCCTACGGAAGCTGGGGAAATGGTTCAGCTATGAGGGTATCATCCACAGGGTGGCTATATGATTCCATAGAGAGGACCCGTGAAGTGGCACGGGCTACTGCGGAGGTAACACATAATCATCCTGAAGGGATAAAGGGAGCCGAGGCCACTGCATCAGCGATTTTTATGGCCCGTACCGGAAGGACAAAGGAAGAAATCAAGCAGTATATTATCGATGAATTTGGCTATGATCTGTCCAGGACATGCGACGAGATCCGCCCGGGATATCACCACATAGAATCCTGCCAGGAAACTGTTCCTGAGGCTATCACAGCATTTCTGGAAGGAAATGATTTCGAGGATGTGATCAGGACGGCAGTATCGCTCGGAGGAGACTGCGATACATTAACCTGTATCGCCGGCGGGATAGCAGAAGCGTTTTATGGAGTCCCAGATGAAATTAAAGAGGAATGTCGGCGAAGACTTCCGGAGGATATGGACGGGGTTGTGGAGAGGTTTGAGAATGAGGTATTAAAGCTTGATTATGCATCTTAAAAATCTCTTGATAATCCAGGACGGCTATTTTTGTGCCTTTTAAGAACTCGTTGAAGGGGAGATTATAGGACAGCACTTTTCTGTATTATAGGGATGTAATTAATGATTCACCTATTTGAATATGGAGGTTGTGTGTTATGAAAGAATTTAAAGCTATGAAAAGGATGCTGTCGTTATTTGCTTGCATTATTGCTTTTTCTTTATTATTGGCCGGGTGCGGAGAGTCTGAGGCTAAGAAGGCCATGGAGAAGGCTGTAGAGTCAGCAAATGTATTACTAAAAGAGACACCATACGATGAAGGTTTAAAAGAAACACTGGAGAAGGCTGTTGGTGGCGCCAAGGAAGCAAAGAATGATGATGCATACAAGAAGGTTACAGAAGCCATTAATTCTGCTTCAAAGGAATATGAAAAGAGCGTTAAGGTGATGAAGCAGATAACAGCGCCGGAGGAAGCATTTCTACTGGAGAGGGCCAAGGGCGTTGATACTATAACTGCTGTGGAAGCTGCAACAGAGGATACAGATAAGAATAATAATCTGGGAAAAGCCGGAAGCTATTATGCATACATTGCTATGAAGTCATCACTTGTTACTGATAGTTATTATGCCAATAAGACACCGGTTGAAGCCGGCAATGCAGGTGGAGCAGTTATAGAGGCTTTTAAGACTGTTGAGGATGCCGAGAAAAGGAATAAATATTTAAGTGCCTTTGATGGAAACGGAATTATGGATTCCGGATCACATAAAGTTTTTGGGACTATGGTAATAAGAACATCATCTAAGCTTAAGGCATCACAGCAGAAAGAGTTGGAGCAGAAGGTTATTGATGCACTGCTGAAGTTGGAGGAGTAATTCGAGAGGAATAAGGGTAATGAGTAGTCAGGTGACCGGTTGTCTTTGGATGGCACATGCTGCGAGCGCCGTCCCCCTCATCCTTCATTTGCAACATCATCCCCATTAATTACAAAATATGTATTTACATTTATTCCAAATTATGTTAATATGTCTATCGAGCTACCGTGAACGGTGAGTGGTTAGCCGAAGCATTTATCCTGATATATGTTGGGAAATATGTGGAGGGGGTGATGCCGATGGACGTAATTAGTTTGATTACTGTTCTTGGGTACACCATGACTGTATTCGGTCTGGGATTTACCTTAGGCAGATATACAAGAAAATAACCACTTCCTAGCCCGAAGTGGTTAAAATAATAACAACTAACGGCTAACCGCTTACACGGTAGCTTTCTTAATTACATAATATGCTCTTTGCATTGATGTGTCAAGCAGGAGTCTTTTAATGGGGTAAGCATTTTGTTTTATTAGAGGACTAACAGGGGGACGTAGATTCTGTTTAGACGAAGTTGGCAGTTAGCCTGCCGATAGCCTGCCGTACCGGTTGTCGTTGGATGGCACATCCTGCGAGCACCGTCCCTCATCCCTCATTTGCAATGTATGAAGCCATGGAATGAATAATGAGACTTTTTATAGCGATTTTGTTCGAAGAAAATATTATTAATGCCCTGACTCAATTTCAGGATAATCTGAAAGCCAAGGGCGTGAAGGGGAATTATTCCCGAAGAGAGAATTTGCATATAACCCTTGCCTTTATCGGGGAGCATGGGAATCCTGATGAGGTGAAGGATGCAATAGAGCAGGTGGATTTCAAGCCTTTTGATATCCGTCTGGAAGGTGTGGGCCATTTCGGAGATCTGTTCTGGGTGGGCATTGAGGATAACCCGGAGCTTAAAGGGTATGTGAAAAGGCTAAGGAGAGCACTGTCGGATAATGGGATTCCATTTGACAGGAAGAAGTTCTCGCCGCATATAACGCTTATTCGGAAAGCTGTGTCTGCGGATGGAAGGGCAATACCGGTTGTTGATGCTCCTAACGGGGAGATGCGGGTTGCACGGATTTCTTTGATGAAGTCGGAGCGGGGGAAGAACGGGATGGTTTATACGGAGATGTGATAAAATATATGGAAAAGCAATTGCTACATAAGGATGTGAGAATTTATCGTATTTGATAAGTTTAGATAAGAGGGGAAGAAAGTGATGGATATGCTGTCATATATGGATGTTATTCCGTCAAAAGAAAGCGTTTCAAGAACAGAATCACTTAACATTCTGTCCGGAGTTGCAAATGATTCTGAAGAAACGACCGTAAGTATCAGTTTATGGGGAAAGGCTGATAAAGAGTGGAAGGCTTTGATAACGCAGGAGACATATGTTGCGGCCCATGAGCACAAGCACCTTTATTACACCCTTACCCCGGAGATGTATTCGGAAAAGGTCTGGGGCGAGGATGTAGAGGAGATCGAGCTCCGTGTATCGGAAAGGATGCCGGATGAGGAAACGAGGGGTGTGATGGTTTTTATTTTATAGAAAAAGAAGTGGATTGACGCAGCGGAAGGCAGATATACAAAAAAATAACCACTTCCTAGCCCGAAGTGGTTATAAATAAAAAAACCATTTTGGCTAACCGCTTGCACGGTAGCTTTCTTGGTTATATGATAAGCCCTTTTCAGTGCTGTGTCAAGGGATGGTGTTCATTTGCAAGGGAGAGACGGGGGCGGTATAGTATGGAGAGGAGAGAAAGTATGGATCATATGCATTTTAAACTGGGACGTGGATGGAAGGCCTGCTATAACGAAGAGACGGGGCGGTATTTCGGTGAATACGGTGGGATTCAGTCCTATCATTTATATGAATTGACGAAAGATATGTTTGACCGGCTTAAGGAGGACATAACGGAGGGTGATGCCAGTGACATCATGTACGGCGGCCGGCATTTATATATGTCTGTTGATGACCGCTGCGGTCCGCCTTACACTGTGGTTTTCGATGATGATTATGAGAAGCTTTGTCCCTGGGCAAATGTCATGAGAAGTGGTAGAGAGTGGCCGGATGAATTGACCGACGCGGCTGTGGAATTATTTGAGTCGGAGAAGAATAACCGGGAGCAGAGGCGGAAGAAGAGAGCGGAGAAACAGGACTAGAAATGCATTTTCAAGGGAGGTGGAGAACCTCTCTTTTTTGTTATTTGGGAGTATTCTCTTACTTTCGGGTGTGGTAGAATCTTAAAAATAAGGGTATAATCAATTGTTGAAAGAAAATATACGGAGGGGAAGATTCATGAAAGACATAAAGAAGATTATGGCTGCGGTTTTAACAGCGGCGCTGTGCGTAGCGGGAAGCGGTACAGTGTGGGCGGCTGAAAATATTACAGTTACTACTGATGGTCAGGTTATTAGTAGTGATTATGGAAACGTTACTGTTCCAAATAATTATTCTTGTACTATTGAAGGAAACGCAAGTGTATTAAGCATACGTGGAGGTAGTGTAGGATCAACTATAAGAATAAAAGGCGGAACGGTGACTGAAAACGTATATGGAGGCCATCCAGAGACCGGAAGTGCCGCGAATAACAGGGTTGAAATCTCCGGTGGTAGTATAACCGGTCCTATATATGGAGGATATTCAGGAAGCGGAGATGTTACCGGTAATACTGTAAGAATAACCGGAGGCACTATTAGCGGAAATGTATGCGGTGGACAATCCACTAACGGTAATGCCACAAATAATACTGTTGAGATATGCTGTCCCATAACCCTTACATCAATTATGGGTGGTCATTCAACCGGTGGACAGTCTAGGGGTAATACAATGCATATTGCTGCTAAGAATATTTCAGTAAGGGAAGTTGTTGAGCATTTCCAGTCTCTGAGGTTTACCCTTCCCTCAAATATCGCACCAGGGGATACCTTGTTGACTCTTCCGGATGGTGAACACTTTTCAGGCATGGATATAGATACCACGAATTTTGAATTAGCGCCGGGAGTGCGTCTAAAGAAGGGTGACAAGATTACCCTCGTAAAAAACTTCGGCAGCACAGTCGGAACTATTACAGGCTCTACCTATAAGAGTTCGGAGGGAGAAGGGAAAGGTCATGCTTCTCTTCAAGGAAGTGACCTTGTTTATACTATTGATGAAGTTCCCACGAAAGAGGAAGAAAGAAGTTACGATAGCGATATTTCAAGCAGCTCTTCAAACGATGAGCCGGTGAGTAAATATACCCTTAAAACAACTGAGAATGCATCTCCCATAACCTTCACACAGGGCGGAAACATTACTGCAACCATTACAACAACTGCAGGCGGCGGCGATCCCTTCGATCATTTTACCCAGGCACAGTTGAACGGGGTAAGGCTGGTGCGTAACAGGCATTTTATAATTGAAAGGGGAAGTCTGATCATTACCTTATTGCCGGAGGCTTTAGTAGATCTTCCGGAGGGGACTAATTATCTGACGGTCTTCTTTGATGACGGAGACATAACTATTCCCTTTAATCCGGCGGATTTGCCCAAGGCGGCCCCAAAGACCGGGGAGGTATAAGGGTAACGGGTAGTCAGGTGACAGGCACTCTGGCGAGGGCCGTCACTAATAATTCATTTTCAAAGGGAAAAAGAAAAGAGCCTGCAAGTTGCAGGCTCTAGTAATAACTGCTTATTTTAGGCCTTTTTTAGGGCTTCGAGTTGGGCCTTGAGGTCCATGATCTCAGCGTCCTTCTCGGCCATTTCAGCGCCCATCTTCGCGAGTTGAGCGTCTTTCTCTTTTGAAATTTTATCAACTGCTTTTCTTATAGCTTCTTGTTTTTCGTCTTCGATCAATTGTCCTAAATCTGTCATTCTAAGCCACCTCCGTGCATTATAAAGAACATTTTTGTTGAGCTTCTTTTTATTGAATATGATTACTCCTGACAGGAGGAATAAGGCTGCCTCCTCGTCTTTAATCTGTTTTACTAATTCAACTGCTTCTTCTGCAGCCTTTCGTTGGGATGCTTCGCCCTTATATGTCAGTGGAAGGATGATGAACTCCATCATCTCCTCATCGGTTAAGGGAAGGCCCTTTTTTATCTTACTTTCCAAGCGCGAGCGGACTTCTCTAGAGTTTATCTCCGATAGAAAAGCATTGTCTATCTGAAGGGAGAATGCGCCACCGTCAAAGTAATCCGACACTTGATTTCTGGTTACATCTCCGGTATATATAACGATCATCCGAAGCCTTACATCGTAGATGCCTTCATTCTCGTAACGCTTTAGAACCCTGGAAATGTAGTTGATATACTTATTCCGGTTCTTTCTACTGTACTTGCTTTCATAATCAATTATAGCTATGCTTCCGTCTTCCAGCAAAAAAAGATTATCGATCTTCAACTCATTTGCAGAGAAATCCGGAAGATTAGTGGGTAGAACGTCTGCTACCCTGGGAACATTAAGGCCATATACGCTTAATGACTTCCCCTTGAACTTGTCTGCAAAGACCTTGCTGACAATGTCCTTGTTCTGGTATGAAATTTCACTTTCGTTCAAACTTATTGTAACATCTCCTTTCGATAAAATTAAGTCCTATTGTGGAAAAATCTGATGAATTAGAAAACTTTAGACCACATTAGAAAATAAGAATGTTAGAAAATTAAATAATTGGATTGTACTTCCATATGGTATTATACACGGTTATAATAGAAATGCAATAGAGAAATTAGAAAAAGATGGAAGTGGGTGAAATAATCGGTTTTTTAAGTCGCATTTTTGGGGGGATTATAAGTATAATATAGTAGTGAGGATGGCACTCCTGCGAGCGCCGTCCCTAATAATTAATGTTTCAAGGGAGAAACAGGAGGAGTTATGAGCAATATTGAACTTATTCACGGATCATGTGCGGATCAGATAGTTGACGTGGTTGTAAATGCCGCCAACAGCGGCTTGTGGGCCGGCGGGGGCATTTGCGGCGTAATATTTGATAAGGCCGGGTATGAAGAGCTGACCGCGGCTTGCAATGAGTACAAAACTCCTCTTAAGGATGGGGAGGCTGTAATAACCCCGTCTTTTAAACTGGGGAATGCAAAAGCGATCATTCATGCCGTAGGACCGGACTTTCGCCGGACTCCGGCAGGGTTTAAGGAGTTATTTGAAGCCTATTATAATTCACTGATGGTGATGAAGGAGCATGGGCATCATAGCATATCATTTCCCCTGATCAGCTCAGGCATATTTTCGGGGAGGCTGGCACATCCGGCAAAAGAATCTGCAAAGCAGTGCTGCAGGGCATATAAGAAGTTCACAGTCGATTATCCGGAGTATTATGTTGACGTGAAGCTCTGCGCATTTACAGGGACAGAGTATGAAGAGGCATTGGAGGAATTTGATGCCCAGTTTGTCTGCGGCAGGGATAATGATAAGGCTAATAGGGGCCTGATTACCATGCTTGAGACAGATTGCCCGGAAAAGATAAAGGATGTTACGGGAAGGATAATCGGGACTGAGAAGTATAAGGTGTTTAAGAGTATTCTCGGGGGCTTTGACAGAGGATTGCAGCTTAAAAGTGATATCCACGGGATAAGCCATGTTGAGCGGGTGTGTTTTCTGGGATTGGTACTTGCCAGTGAGATGGATTTATCTATGGCTGATACCAGGCTGCTGATAACGGCCTGTGCATACCATGATGTGGGGCGAAGAGAGGAATGGACTGATGCCGGTCATGGAAAGCGGGCAGCGGATGTTGTGGGGAATTATGTTGATTATAAGGGCCAAGACCTGGAGATACTTAAGGCGGCCATAGAGGCCCATGATCGTGATGATAATGAGATGGAAGCGACTATTGAAAAGTATGATATAGAGGATAAGGACAGGGTGCTGATGATCGCGAAGCTTTTGAAGGATTCTGACGGACTTGACCGGGTTCGGGTATCTGACTTGGATCCATCCCGCTTAAGGTATGATACGAGCCGTAAGTATGTGGATTTTGCAAAGGAGTTGTTCAGGTTTTATAATTGAGGGATGAAAAAAGAGCCTGCGGGGTGCAGGCTCCGGTGATAAGCGAAAGGCCTTATGTCTATGTTGGAAATGGCAAATTTATATTATACGAAATATGATGAGGATTGCAACAATATTCTAATTGCCGTTGATTTTCGTTGATTTTCGGACAGAGAGAGACGCGAGATAGGGCGAGAGATAGGGAGTATGTTTATTCAGTCGCATTTTATGGTATAGTACGTATATAATAGTAGTGATAATTAATTCATTATAGTTTGCAGTAAAGCTTTAAGAAAGGAGCAGATGAGATTATGGAAAAGAAATTAAATGATGAAGTTCTTCAGGATGTGAATGGCGGTGGAAATGTACTGGTACAAAAAGGTACGAATAACAGATCACAATGGGCTGGCCCCTCATTCAATATAGGAGATAAAGTGTATTATAAGGGACGCGGATCTGAAAAATTCAAGGTTTATAATGTACATTCAAATCAAGCGACCAAGACTGCGACCTATGATCTGGAATCACTCCTCAACCAGGCCAAATACCTTTCTGTTCCTGAGACATCAGTGTCATATCAACCATTCCCGTCTTAAGGAGAAGGATTATGAATGAAGTAGAGAGAAGAGAGATACAGGAGGCTATAGATGCCGCGGATGATGCTATTCAGCATTTGTATTCCGCCAGGAAGTATCTGAACAGTGCGGGTAACTGGGGCTTGGTGGACATTTTCGGAGGCGGTTTGATCTCCGGACTGTTCAAGCATGGCAAGATGGCCTCTGCTGAAAGTGAGATCGGGGAGGCAAAGCGTGCCTTGCAGAGGTTCAGCAGGGAGCTTCAGGACGTCAGCGGGTATAGTTCCATTCATATTAACGACTTTCTGACATTTGCGGATTTCTTCTTTGACGGGATTATTGCAGATGTGATCGTTCAGTCGAAGATCAGTGAAGCCAAGAGGCAGTGCGATGAAGGCATCAGACAGGTGGCGGATATTCGCGATGAGCTGGCAGCGAGACTGCAGGAGTGATGAGTGTAGGAGGGGGAGTGTTTTTTTATGGATATTAGTATACTTCTGGCTTTGCAGGATTTCAGAAACGGCATAGGCTCTGTATTTACTGACTTTATGCTAAAGATATCTTACATCGGAGAGATGGAGGTAGTACTGGTTATCATGGCCCTCATTTACTGGTGCGCCAGCAAGAAGTACGGCACTTATTTTCTCATGGGCTGGAGCGCTAACAGGGTTGTTAACGGATTACTTAAAGTAACGGTCTGCGCCTACCGTCCCTGGGTCAGAGACGTGAGGGTTGTGCCTAATCAAGAAGCTATGGCTGCAGCTACAGGTTATTCATTTCCCAGTGGTCATTCCATGAACGGAGCTTCTTTATATGGGGGAGGAGCGATACGTAAGGAACTTCCCAGGTTTTTACGAGGCGTACTGGCTATCATTTTTGTCCTCATTGCATTCAGCAGGATCTATCTGGGAGTTCATACGCCACAGGATATCCTGGTAGGCTCGGTAGCCGGATTGCTTGTAATGTGGTTTACATTCAAGCTGATAGAGTGGGTGGAAGCCAAACCTAAGATGGACGTATTGGTAATGTGTGTATGTATTGCAATCGCTGTGGCAGTGGCGATATTTGCGGCATTTAAAGCTTATCCCGTTGACTTCGATGCGGCAGGAAAACTGCTGGTAGACGGTTCTAAGATGGCGAAGGATACCTACAAGGGTGTAGGATGGTGCATTGGTGTTTTCGCAGGCTGGGTTCTGGAGAGAAGGTATGTGCACTTCTCCACAGATATTCCTATGATAAAGAGGATGACAAGGCTGGTAACGGGTCTTCTCGGGTATTACGCCGTGACTTTGACTCTGAAGACTGTATTTAATAACTGCCTGCCGGGTGTGGCAGCTACCATACTTATTACCTTTCTTCAGACCTTTTATGTGACCTTTCTTTTCCCCTGGTGTGTGAAGCGCTTTGAGGGTGAGGAATGAATTCAAGCAATTTAAAAGATTTTTTGAAAATACCGTTGCCATTTTTCGATTTCTTACGTATAACTATATAGAGAGCGGTATTGAAGCTTCCTGACCGGATCGCTCAGCAGGAAGTGATTCAGAATTGCCTCATTGATGCGATCATTACGGAAATGTACCCGGTGCTATTAAAAAATCATTATCAGCTTATATGGAGGAACGGTAAATAATGAAACTGATCGGTGATCTGAAGGAAAAAGTAGAAAATGCAAAGACAAAGGAAGAAGCAAGGGATACCATAAAAGAGGAAGGGATGCTCCTTGATGATGAAGAACTGGAGAAAGTATCCGGAGGCGGGGAATTTACCGGGTATAATCCTAATGACCGGCCAAGGTAAAACAGGTCAACGTAAAGTCAGCTTTTATGACAAGGGGACGGTCCTTTTGTCATAAAAAAGGATTTGATGGAAAAACAAGAGCCTGCAGGGTAGCAGGCTCTAATTTTTTGTGATTTATTACGATTTGTTGCGGCAGGGGGACGGTTATCAGATCTCGCCGGTTTTGGGAGCTCCCTTGGTGTTTCCTTCAGGAAGTTCAGCCAGATTAAAGGGGATGGTGATGTCGTCGTCCTCAAAGAAGACCGTCAGGTAGTTGGTCCCCTCCGGAAGGTCCTTTAAAGCCTCCGGCAATACGGAGATGATCAGACTTCCTCGTCGGATTGTATAGTGTCTGCCAAGGACAAGGTTAACTCCGTTCAGCTGGGCATTACGGAAGAGATCGAAGGGATCACCCTCACCGAAGGCTGTGGTAATAGTTGTAGTAAGGTTGCCGCCGGGGGTATAGGTTACCGGGGCGGCCTGTGCGGTTTCTTTAAGGGTGTACCTGCTTATGGGCTCGTCGTCTGAGGTGCTGGAGTAATCAGCGGTGTCTTTCTTTCGCGAATCACTATCAATTGTAAGGTAGAGATTATTTTGATCATTAGTGAAATGGCACTTTACCTCCCCGTTCGGGCCTGTACATGAACTGCCTGTACATGTCACATTACTGATGCCGCCATCACTATGTATCAGGGTAATTCTATCTCCGGTTTTTAAATTGGTCATTGCCCCCGGTTTAATATTTTTGGTGTCTATAGACATTCCTTGAAAATTTACGTTTTCGTTTCCTTTAATATCTAATAAGGTATCACTTTTTGTCATATCATTCGGAATGGTAAACTTCAGGTTCTGAAAGTTCATAACGCCGCCAACGCTTAATGACTTGCCGGCGATATGGAGGGTGTTATTGATAATGTCCCCACTTGAAGAACCTCCATAAACAATACCACTAACAGTGCCGCCCTTTAAGGTTACGGTATTATTGCTAACGGCCCCACCTCTTTCTGAATTGCCTCCGTAAACGCTACCTTTAATGGTGCCGCCTTCTATGGTTACGGTATTATTGCTGATTGTTTTTTCGCTTGAATAGCCTCCGCAAACGTTACCATTAACGGTGCCGCCTTCTATGGTTACAGAATTATTGCTGATTGTAGTCCCAGAGGTAGCTTGATTGCCTCCGTAAACGGGCCCATTTACTACTCCGCCACTTTTTATTATTATATTTTTGTTGCGTTCGGTTCCTGTAATCGATAATACATTAGTCTTGATGATGCAAGAAACACCGTCGTGCAGATAAAGTGGCAAAGTGCCAAGCTGTCCCTCCTTATCTGGTGCAAGGTCATCGGGAATAGTGCAATTTGAGGAAATCTGTATGCTGGTTCGAATATCCGCCCACACTGTCCCGCTTACCGAAAGGCACAGCACTGCGCTTAAGGCCACAGCCATGACCTTCTTCCCCGCAAGAACTCCTTTGCATCTTTTTTTGAATGATTTATTCTCTTTCATCTCTTTTATCCCTCCTATGAAGATACATCATTTTTCATTGTACCACATTTTATGACAAGGGGACGGTCCTTTTGTCAGGATAGTATTCTGGATTGCTGCGCAATCCTTGGCGATAAGGAATCCTCCCACTTCGTGGGTCCCTCCTTATCACATATGACAAGGGGACGGTCCTTTTGTCAGCTTTTTTAATTGTGGTAGAATAGGGGAAGAATAAGCCGGGAGGTGATGGAATGGATAGGGGAGTCTTAAAAAGAATTGCAGTAGCCAGCCTATTTGCACTGATGATCATGTCTTTGACGGGATGTGGAATAAAAGAAACAAAGCAGCCGGATTCGACATCATCGCAGCAGGTTGAAACAACAAAAGCATCAACGGAGGCTGCAAAGGAAACAGCAAAGGAAACAGCAAAGGAAACAGGGGTGTTTGATTTGGTCAACAAAAGAGTGAAGTTAAACAGCGGGTATGAAATGCCCATCATTGGTTTAGGTACATGGACCCTTTCCGACAAGGAGGCAGAGGAGTCCGTATATCAGGCTTTGAAAGTTGGAATGAGGCTTATAGATACAGCCAGATATTATGGAAATGAAGTCGGGGTCGGGCGTGGACTGAAAAGAGCCATCGATGAAGGGATTGTGACAAGACAGGAGGTTTTTGTTACCAGCAAAATCTACGGCGGTGATTATCAAAGGGCAAAGGGAATAATAAATGATGCTCTTAGGGACCTGAATGTAGATTATATAGACCTTTTGTTAATCCATCAGCCCGGAGCAGACGATAAGGGTGTCTATAAGGCAATGGAAGAAGCTGTAAAGGATGGCCGGCTTCGCTCCATCGGCATTTCCAACTATTATACAAAAGAACAGGTGGATACTGTCTTGTCATTTGCTGATATTATTCCCGCTGTTATACAAAATGAGAATCACATCTACTATCAAAACAAAGAACTGCAGAGATATGTTCAGAAGTACGGGATTGTGATGTAGTCCTGGTATCCCTTTGGGGGAAGAGGGCATACTGCAGAAAACTTTAATAATGAGACAATAACAAAAATAGCAGGAGACCACGGTGTTACGTCTCCTCAGGTAATTCTTCGGTGGCAGATCCAGGATGGTTATATTGTAATCCCCGGATCATCCAATGAGAAGCATATCGCAGAAAACTTTGATATCTTTGGCTTTGAGTTATCTGCCGAAGAGATGAAGAAGATAAGAGATATTGATAAGCAAAAAAGATATGAAAACTGGTAAAACTATGACAGGGGGACGGTCCTTTTGTCATAAAAAAATTTGGGAGTTAAAAATAGAGCCTGCAAGGTAGCAGGCTCTTATTCATTGTGTCAGGCTTTCTTTAGTGCTTCAAGCTGTGCTTTAAGAACCATAATCTCAGCGTCCTTCTCTGCCATTTCAGCGTCCTTCTTCGCGAGTTGAGCATCCTTTTCTTTTGTGACCTTATTAACGGCGTTATCAACAGCTTTTTTAATAGCCTCTTGCTTTTCGTCCTCGATTAATTGCCCTAAATCTGTCATTCTAAGCCACCTCCGTGCATTATTAAGAACATCTTTACTTAGTTTCTTTTTACTGAATACAATTACACCTGACAGGAGAAACAAAGCTGCTTCTTCGTCTTGAATCTGTTTTACTAATTCAACCGCGTCTTCTGCCGCTTTCTTCTGGGATTTTTCGCCCTTGTACGTCAGCGGCAAGATGATAAACTGCATCATTTCCTCATTGGATAAGGGAAGACCCTTATTTATCTTATCTTCCAGGCGAAAGCGGACTTCCTTAGAGTCTATCTCCGAAAGAAAAGCACTGTCTATCCGAAGTAAAAAGGCACCGCTGTCAAAAGCGTCGGGCACCTGATCTCTGGTCACATCTCCGGTATAGATAACAATCATCCGAAGATTTACGTCATAGATACCTTCGTTCTCGTAACGCTTTAAAACCCTGGAAATGTAGTTGATATACTTGTTCCGATTCTTTTTACTGTACTTGCTTTCATAATCAATTATAGCGATGCTTCCGTCTTCCAGCAAAAAAAGATTATCAATCTTTAACTCATTTGCAGAGAAATCCGGAAGATTTGTGGGCAGAACATCTGCCACTCTGGGGACATTAAGACCGTATACGTTTAATGATTTTCCCTTGAACCTGTCGGCAAAAACCTTGCTGACAATGTCCTTGTTCTGGTATGAAATATCACTTTCGCTCAAACTTATTGTAACATCTCCTTTCGATAAAATTAAGTCCTATTGTGGAAAATCTGAAGAATTTGATAATATTTAGACCACATTAGAAGTTTAGAATGTTAGAAAATTAAATAATTGGATAGTACTTCCATATGACATTATACACCCTTAGGATAGAAATTCAAGTGAAAATTTGTATGACAGGGGGACGGTCCTTTTGTCATGTTATTTATTGTGGTAGAATAGGAGAAGAATAAGCCGGGAGGTGATGGAATGGATAGGGGAGTCATGAAAAGAATTGTGGGGGCAGGCCTTGCTGCTCTGATGATCATTTCCCTGACAGGATGTGAAGGCGCTGCTAAGGATGGTACCGTCAAAGATGGTACTGTCAAGGATGCTGCCGTCAAGGGGGGTCTTATTCCATTGGATGATAGAAAATACCTCTATTACATGGATTACACCAAGGATTATTATGGTCAGGAGGTAAGAGATGCTCTTCGAAAGACAGGATATATAGACGGCGGATGCTCCACCTTCTTTACCCACGATACTGATGGCAATCCAATAACCTGCAGGAATTATGATTACCCTCATCGTGTATCAAAAGATGATCGTACCCTCACCGGTCTTAATATCATTCTTCATTGCAAACCGGAGGGAAAGTACGAATCCATATCTGTTGGCGATGCAGTGTGGTGTGATGAAAATAATCCGCTCCTGGTACAAGGTGGTCCTGAAAAGGAAGGTTTTTCAGAGGATATGCTGGACATTTTGCCCTACCAATGTATGGATGGGATTAATGAAAAAGGTCTTTGTGTATCTTTACTGCGGGTTGATATCAAAGAAGGAGATCAGCCGGCCAGATATCCCATAGGATCAAGCATGCTTTTGCGTTTTATGCTGGATGACTGTGCAAATGTTGAGGAAGCCATCAATAAAACAAAAACCGGCATACTATTACCCGGAGATTGGCAGGACTGTCATCTGTTTGTGTCAGACGCTGATGGCCACAGTGTAGTTATAGAAAGCCGTAACAGCGTTATCAGTGTAATAGAGTCGGATGTTTGTACCAACTTTTACCTAGGCAGTGATGACATGTCAGATTACTATAAGAATGGCAATCTTCGTGAAGAGGCTGTTAAGATGACAGACGAAGAGGGAAGGCCGGAGTACCATTACGGTTATGGCCACGGTTATCATCGATTCGTAACGATACTCGGACAGCTTAAACGCTTCAGAGATACTTCAAAACAGGATTATTATACTTTAATGCCCCAGTCATCAGCACTTGTTATCTTGCAGAGTGTGGCCCAGAATCCCTACACAAACGGCGCGGGAATATCCATGACGCAATACAGTGCTATCTACAATAACGAGAAGAAGACTGTGGAGGTCTGGTCTTTCCAGGACTATACAAAGTCATTCATTTTTGATGTAACAGGGAAACAAAAATAATATTATATGACAGGGGGACTGTCCCCTTGTCAGGTTTTTTATGACAAAAGGACTGTCCCCTTGTCAGAAAATGTGGTAGGATTTTAGTGTTGAGTTATGTTTCTAAGAGGAAGGGGGATATTATGTATTACAATGATTTTCAGGATATTAAGCTTTCTGCCCTGGGAATGGGCAATATGAGACTTCCCGTTGTTAACGGGAGTGATTCACAGATCGATAAGGCTAAGGTAGAAGAGATGTTTGATTACTGTTTTGAGGCGGGGATCAACTATTTCGACACTGCCTACGGTTATCATGGAGGCCAGTCGGAGCTGGTGGTGGGAGAGTTGCTTAGCAAGAGAGACCGGTCTACCTTTTATCTTTCCACCAAGTTTCCCGGGTATGACACAAGTAATTTCCCCAAGGTGAAAGAGATATTTGAAGAACAGCTTCAAAAATGCAGGGTGGATTATTTTGATTTCTACCTTTTCCATAATGTAACCGAGGCCAACATTGACTACTACTTAGACCCCAAGTACGGGGTATATGATTTTCTGATGGAACAGAAGAAAAACGGACGTATTAAGCACCTGGGCTTTTCTACCCACGGAAGGATAGAAACTATTAAGCGTTTCCTGGATGCTTACGGCAAGGATATTGAATTTTGCCAGATTGAGCTGAATTATTACGACTGGACCTTCCAGGATGCCAAGGGTCAGGTGGAATTACTGAATGAATGGAACATCCCCATTTGGGTTATGGAGCCTGTAAGGGGAGGACAGCTGGCTACCTTGTCAGATGAGGCTACGGCTAAGTTAAAGAAGGCTAGACCGGATGAAGACGTTCCCGCCTGGGCTTTCAGGTTCCTTCAGGGAGTTCCCGGAGTTACCATGATCCTTTCCGGAATGACGAATATGGATCAGCTTAAGGCAAATGTGGCTACATTTGCGGAGAAGAAGCCCCTTAACAAAGAGGAAAATGAACTGATACTTGGGATAGCAGAGGAAATGATCAGCAAGACTACGGTGCCCTGCACCGGATGCCGCTACTGCGTGGATCACTGTCCCAACGAGCTGGATATACCGGTCCTGTTGAAGCTTTACAACGAGGCTATGGTATCGGGATCCGGTGATTTCATTTCCTTTATGGGCTTGTCCGTTATACCGGCGGATAAACAGCCGGAGTGTTGTGTGGCATGTGAATCCTGTATGGAGGTTTGCCCGCAGAATATAGAGATTCCCAAGCACTTGGAGGCATTCGCCAAGAAGCTTGGAAGAAAATAAATTTTAATTCAGGTTGGGTAGAAAAAACGCCCTCTATCCGATGATAATAGGGCATTTGCGGGTTGGGCTATTCATTAAAATAGTCAGCAGTTCGTACGGGAGTCGAACCCGTGATTCTGCCGTGAGAGGGCAGCGTCTTGACCACTTGACCAACGAACCATATACGTCCTGTCTGACAGGCACTTATGTACTATACTATAAATTTCCCCTTTTGACAAGGGGGAATTTTTTTTCTCTTTGAAAGCTGACAAAAGGTACGTCCCCCTGTCAGCTCATGGAAAATTTTTTTTTGTGTTGTGGGCGAATATTTGGTAGAATATAAGGGAATATGGGAATTATTTAAGCGGTAAGCTTGGGAGGTTGCTTGATGAAGGGTTTTTCGGATTTTGACAGTTTTTTATATCATGAAGGGACTAATTACGAATCCTACAGGAAACTGGGGGCCCACTTAGAGAGCGAGGACGGTATAGAGGGTACCAGATTCGCGGTATATGCCCCTAATGCCAGATCGGTTAACGTTATTACTGAGCAGACCTGGTGGGATGAGACCAAGGGAGGCATGACTAAGTACGATAACGGCATGTGGGAAGTGTTTATGCCCTACGTTAAGGAAGGGGATAAGTACCGCTACGTCATCGTTGGCGCCGACGGCGTGAAGCGTTATAAGCTGGACCCCTACGAATTCTACTCCGAGGTCAGGCCAAATAACGCCTCCATAGTTTACGGACTTGATAATTATGAGTGGCATGACGAAGAATACATGGCCCACGTTGATTCAAATGAAGTTCTTAACCGGTCCATGGCCATCTACGAGGTTCATCTGGGATCCTGGAAGAAGAAGGGCAGCGGCGAGACTGCCGAGTACTTAAACTACCGGATCTTAGCTGACGAGCTGGTCAAATACCTGACCTATATGGGCTACACCCATGTAGAACTTATGGGAATATGCGAGTATCCCTTCGATCCTTCCTGGGGCTACCAGGTTACGGGCTATTTCGCTCCCACCAGCCGCTACGGTAACCCGGACGACTTCCGCTACATGGTGGATGTCCTCCACCAGGCCGGCATCGGCGTTATCATTGACTGGGTTCCGGCTCATTTTCCCAAGGATTCCTTTGCCCTGGAGCACTTCGACGGAACCTGCCTCTATGAGTCCGACGACCCATTGAAGGCCGAGTATCCCGAATGGGGAACCTACGCCTTTGACCATACAAAACCTGTGGTCAGGTCCTTCCTTATCTCCAGCGCCTTTTACTGGATCAAGGAGTTCCACGCAGACGCCCTTCGTGTGGATGCAGTGGCCGCTATGCTCTATGCCTCATTTTCAAGGGAGAAATGGCGCCCCAATATGTTCGGGGGAAATGAGAACTTAGAGAGCAAGGACTTCTTAAAGCAGCTAAACTACGCAGTCCGCCACCAGACCCACGGATACCTTATAGCCGAGGATTCATCAGTGCTTCCGGCTATCACCACCCCGGTGGAAGAAGGAGGAGTCGGCTTCCTTCTTAAGTGGAATATGGGCTGGATGAACGACACCCTGCGTTATTTTGAAAAAGATACGATTTATCGCCAATACGAGCATAATCTTATTACTCATTCCCTGGATTATGCCTTTACGGAGAATTTCATTCTGGTGCTGTCTCACGATGAGGTGGTTTACGGAAAGAAACCCATGCTGCTTAAGAACCCGGGATCAATGCCGGAGAAGTCGGGAGGACTTAAAGCCCTTTACACCTACCAGTTTACCCATCCCGGCAAGAAACTCTTATTTATGGGCCAGGAGTTCGGTGAGGACAGAGAGTGGGATGAGAATCGTGAGCTTGACTGGTGGCTGACGGATGATTTCGGCCGCCGGGACATTATGCACTGCGTGCGTAACCTTATCCGTGTATATAAGGAGCATCCGGTTCTTTTCGCGGATTCCAAGAATCCCGCCACCTTTGAATGGATTAATAAGCACGACAGCTCCCGTAATACCGTAAGCTATATCAGGAGGAACCCCTGGAATTACAACTCAGCCGTCCTGGTTATCTTAAATTTCTCACCCATGGATTACGGATGCTACAAATGCGGTGTGCCTATAGATGGTATGTATAAGAGGGTATTTTCTACTTTTGACAGTCTCCCGGGAGGAGGAGGCCCGGACGAAGTGGGAGATATTCCGCCTGTTATGCCTTACCGTGCTGAGTGCGACGGCAGGGAGTTTACCCTGGAGTATAACCTGCGGCCCTTTGAGGGGGTTATATTTGAATTCCCTATATTTGAAGAAGAGTAAATGAGGAGAAAATGTATGTCAGTTTTAGTTACCGGCGGAGCCGGTTTTATAGGAAGCCATACCTGCGTGGAGCTGCTGGAGTCAGGCTTCGACGTGGTGGTATGCGATAATTTGTCTAATGCCAGTGAAGAGTCCCTAAAGAGGGTAGAGAAGATCACGGGCAGGACATTGAAGTTTTATAAGACGGATATCAGGGACCGGGAAGGCCTTAATACTATATTTGAAAAGGAGAATATCGACTCCGTCATTCATTTTGCAGGGTTGAAGGCTGTGGGTGAATCCGTTGAGAAGCCCCTTATGTACTATGATAATAACATTCACGGTACCCTGGTTTTATGCGAAGCCATGAAGAAGGCGGGGTGCAAGTCCATAGTATTCAGTTCATCGGCTACGGTTTACGGAGATCCCCACACCGTGCCCATAAAAGAGGACTTTCCCCTTCATGCCACTAATCCTTACGGAAGAACCAAGCTTATGATAGAGGAGATCCTGCAGGACCTCTGCGTCTCAGACCCGGAGTGGAAGGTTATTCTCCTTCGTTACTTTAACCCCATCGGGGCCCACGAAAGCGGCCTCATAGGAGAGGACCCCAAGGGTATCCCCAATAACCTGGTTCCTTATGTGGCCCAGGTGGCTATAGGCAAGCATGAATTTGTAAGGGTTTTCGGAAATGATTACAATACTCCCGACGGTACGGGAGTCAGAGACTATATACACGTAGTCGACCTGGCAAAGGGCCACGTATGCGCCCTTCACAAGATCGAAGCATCGGATCCCGGTGTCCTTATTTACAACCTGGGAACAGGCATCGGTTACTCCGTACTTGACGTGGTTAAGGCTTACGGCAAGGCCTGCGGCAAGGATTTGCCCTATAAGATCTTGGACCGCCGGCCGGGAGATATAGCTACATGCTACGCTGATCCCGCTAAAGCTAAGGCAGAACTGGGCTGGGAGGCACAGTTTGGAATCGAGCGGATGTGTGCAGACTCCTGGAGATGGCAGTCTACCAACCCGGAAGGTTACGCAGGATAAGAAAATGATTAGAAATAAAACGAAAAAAAGCGTTATAAGTATTGGCCTTTGCCTGAGTTTACTTTTTGCATCATTTACGGCGCAGGACATTTATGCCCAGGGAAAGGAAACTATAAAGACTTACCTATATTCCCGGGACAGAGTCGAGAACTGGCAGTGTCTAGTTAAGGACCATGTCCCGGTACCTTATGTTGCCATAGATGAATACTTAAATAAGGCTTACACCACCTATTATTCTTCCGAGAAGCTTTCTGATGGGACTTATCGTATAGCCAATAAAAGAGGAGAAGTGATAGTGGACCCGGCTAAGGATACCCTTCGCTTTGACGCTTTTGAAAAGTTCCTGTATTACGACGGTCGGATCGAACCCGGTGATACGAGCCAGATGAAATATGAGGCGGGAGAGGAATTCACCTATGTGGGAGATCCCAAGCCCTTGGAGATGGACCTGTCAGCCTATAATATCGATATTATCGAAGAAGATGGCAAGGTTTACCTTCCCCTCACCACTATTTGCGACATCGCAAGCATATCCTACTGTTCGGCGGTTTATTATAACGGAGCCATATCATTTAATTATTCCCTTCAGGAGCCTTTTGTTAACTGGAGGGGGAATTTGAATAACTTAAGCCGGTCGGCGGATGAGATAGCCTTCACTTACAATGAACTCTGCTTCGCCATGGACTATCTCTATGTCTTTCCCTCCAGGTGCGAACTGGCAAATGTCCTGCAGGAGAAGGGTTTTGATAAGGCTTTGCAGGAATACAGCAGTGAAACCAGGCTGGTAAGAGACTATCTTTTATCTTCGGATGCATCCAGATTTGTCCTGGGTCTTACCATCCTGACGGTGATGTTAGACGACGGGGGACACACATATTTTGATTATATAACCTATAACGGCAACACCCCTGTTATCGCGGCCTATAAGAGCATTTTAAATGACTCTTCAGACCCGGGGACTGGGGTTTTCAACAAATGGTATGCGAAGAAACTTGCCCGGATAGCAAGAACAAGCAGGATTAAAAACTATCTCGGGGGTTATGCCCCTTACGAATCCATGAAGGTCTTTGATGAAAGAAGCTCTGACGGAAACCGTTTTCGCTACTACGAGTACGACGATACAGGGATCTTTGTATATGATAATTATAACGAGCGGACTGTGGAGTATTTTAAAAAGGCTTTAGATCAGGCCAAGGCCCACGGCATGGTTAACTTCGTCCTGGACCAGTCCAATAACGACGGGGGTTACGTGGATTCCGCCATGTATATGGTTTATGCCATGACGGGAGAAGACAGCTCATTTTTCGAAGGCCCCAAAACCGGAAATATAACCGTAAGTAAGGATTACTTCGACTTAGATCAGGACGGGGAATTTGAAGAAGATGAAGATTTTCATTATTCTTTTAACTACGCTGTGATCTGTTCCGCGGGATCTTATTCTGCCGGAAGCAACATGCCCTGCATAGTTAAGGAATACGGGGTTCCCATCCTTGGAGAGACCAGCAGCGGCGGGGGCTGCTACTGGGGAGAATTCAAGATGACCATGGGTAATCTCTACAAACTGGCATCATACGCCACATTAAAGACCAGGGGCGGCAAGAGCATAGAGGCCGGAGCCGAGCCTGATTACCCCCTGGATTATTCTGAGATACATGATTTCGGGAAGATAGACGAGATACTTGATAAGCATTACGCCAAGCGTAATTTCATTAAGAAATGTTTGTTTACTATTCTAAGTAGAATGTAGACACTGCCTCCTCTTATACTGTATTCTTACTTTGAATATCTACTCTTGTATATCTGCCTTCATTAAATGAAGTGGCCAGGTTAACACCGCTGCACATGCAATTAGATACCAAACTATCGCATTTGGACAACATATACATAGCGTATAAATAGTTTACAGTAGTGTCGTCCACCGAGGCCAGATACGATTCTCCTGTTTTTTCCGATTTTTCAAGATCGGAAATATACTTAACTTTTTTAAAATCCTCTACCCTGTGTCTTTCCTGAGATACCGCAAATACTTTACCCGGGAAAGCATCTAACATGGCTTCAAGTAATGAGGAATCCTCTGTAGCCACAAAGATCCTGGTATAACCATACTGTTCCATCTTCTCCCGGATGTCATCAATACTTTCTTGAATTGATACCGGTCTGTAGGCTCCCACAAAACCACTTATGGCAATGTCTGTACCTCTAAGCAGTACTCCCAGTACCTTTTCGCCATCAAATAATGCTTCTGCATATTCGTTCATCTCTTCTATAAAAGAGGGCTTAAGCATTGACAAATCTAATCTGGCTTCATAACGCTGAACAAAGTTGTTCAGGATAAATGCGTTAAAGCAACTGACAAAAGCTGTGTTAGTCTCATCAGCATCCTCCGGTTTAGTGTCTATGGTAAAATATTTACTCAGCATTTTATCACTGTATCTTGTTGATCCGGCCTTAGTGAACACTTTTATGCCTTTTTTACCATATGCAAGGCTGACTCTTTTTATACAGGACAGTAAAGATCCGATGCCCTCAGTCTTTCTAACGGTGAATTCAAGGTATTTCAACTTGTCCATAGGCAGATCCGAGATCCATTGCAGAGAAAACAGGCAATGAAACAGGCCTATGGTATCAAATTGGTCATTCTGATCGTAAATACCATAGAATGACTTGTGAACATAGATTGGATTCTCGGTATCCGGTTTATACTTAAGACCTACCCGGTCTCGCAGATCATTGAATAACCATATTCTGCTGTCTTTAAAGTTAACCTTAAGATCTGTATGCTTAATCAGCAACCTTGTGATCACTACCGAATATTCATTAACATCCTCAAAATATACTTCATCATATCCGTCAAACATAAACAAGGATATCTTATCCAGATCATTTTCATTATAAAAATAGTATGGCGGATAGATTAATTCACTTCTGAAGAATTCACTGTCAGGAAAAGTCGAATCCGTTTTGGCTTTAATATCGTTTTCAATATATATCATGTCAAAATCATCAGCATCTTGATTATGAACATGAAAACGTTTCTCGCCGTGCAGTACATACTTCAGAGCATTGTGAAATAAGTGCTCATCATTTTCAAATTCGCGATAGTTGTTGTTGTAGTCATAGTCACATATTGTTAGCATTGTTACCGGTCACCATCCCTTTCTTTAAGATATTACCATTTTTATACTATATTTTCAAAGAAAAATCACGTTGGCACCGGCAGTTGATTATTTTTTTCGGCTGAATCTGACAAAAGGTACGTCCCCCTGTCAGGTTCATAAAAAAAGCTTGATTTATGCGATTATGAGTGTTATTATTACATAGTAAATATTGACCGAGCACAAGAGTGGATGCAAATCCACTCTTCTTTGTTGCGATAGCAATGCAGAGGTAATCAGATGGCGAAAGATTACGAAGAACGCACCGAAGAGCTGGTCCTGCCTATAGTAGAGGAGAACAAGTTCGAGCTGGTGGATGTGGAATATGTAAAGGAAGCAGGTGAGTACTACCTGCGGGTCTATATCGATAAACCGGGAGGTATTAATATCGATGACTGCGAGGTGGTGAGCAGAAGGCTGTCGGACTTACTGGACCAAAAGGACTTTATCAAAGAGGCCTACATCTTGGAAGTAAGCTCTCCGGGCTTAGACCGCCCCTTAAAAAAGGACAAGGATTTTGAACGAAACCTGGGCAAAGAAGTGGAACTTAAAACCTACAAGCCCATTGATAAACGAAAGGACTTCACCGGAACATTAAAATCCTACGACGCCGATACCGTCACCATTACTGTTGATGGCACCGACATTACATTTAACCGGAAAGAAATCGCGTTAATACGTTTATTCATAGATTTATCACAGTATTTTAAGAAAAAGTAGACGGAGGTTATATAAATGAACAGCGAATTATTAGAAGCATTAAACACTCTTGAAAAAGAGAAGGATATTAAGAAGGACGTTCTCTTTGACGCCATTGAGAACTCCCTGGTTACAGCCTACAAGAACAACTTCGGCAAGGCTGACAACGTTAAGGTTATCATGGACCGCGAGACCTGTGATTATCAGGTCCTTGCAGAAAAGACCGTAGTTACCACGGTTACTGATCCCGCTTTGGAGATCAGCAAGGAAGAAGCTAAGAAGATCAATAAGAAGGTTAAGGTTGGAGATATCGTAGATATCGAGATCAAAACCAAGGAATTCGGCCGTATCGCAGCCCAGAACGCTAAGAACGTTATCCTGCAGAAGATCAGAGAGGAAGAGAGAAATGTCCTCTTCAAGCAGTATAACGGTAAGGAACGTGACGTGGTAACAGGTGTTGTACAGCGTTACATAGGCAAGAACATCTCCATTAACCTGGGGAAGGCAGACGGCCTCCTTAATGAAAATGAGCAGGTTAAGAGTGAGCACTTCAGACCTACAGAGAGGATCAAGGTATATATATTAGAGGTTAAGGATACCACTAAGGGCCCCAGGATCTTAGTTTCCAGAACTCACCCCGAGCTGGTTAAGAAGCTTTTCGAGTCTGAAGTTACTGAAGTAAAGGACGGCATCGTAGAGATTAAATCCATTTCCCGTGAAGCCGGTTCCAGAACCAAGATCGCCGTATGGTCCAATAATCCGGATGTTGATCCGGTAGGTGCCTGCGTAGGTGTTAACGGAAGCCGTGTAAATGCTATTGTTGACGAGCTTCGTGGCGAGAAGATTGATATCATCAACTGGAGTGATAACCCGGCTATCTTAATCGAGAATGCCTTAAGCCCGGCCAAGGTTATTTCCGTACTTGCCGATCCGGACGAGAAGACAGCCAAGGTAGTGGTTCCTGATTACCAGCTCTCCCTTGCCATCGGTAAGGAAGGCCAGAATGCCCGTCTTGCAGCCAGACTTACAGGCTTTAAGATCGATATCAAGAGCGAGACTCAGGCTAACGAGATCGAAGGCTTCTACGGCGACGATGAGTACTATGATGATGACGAGTACTACGATGATGACGAGTACTACGATGATGATGAGTATTACGACGACGACTATGATGAGAATGCGGAGTACGAGGAAGGCGCCCCGGAGGACGAGGCAGCTGACGAAGAGTAAGACGCAGGCAAGACGCATTTGATGTTTAGGAAGTGATGATTTGGCAACAGTAAAAAAGAAACCTCAGCGCCAATGCACAGGATGCGGTGAAATGAGAGACAAGTCGGACCTTATAAGGGTTATCCGTACACCGGAGGATAAGATAGAGGTGGATTTCACCGGGAAAAAGAACGGAAGGGGAGCCTACCTTTGCAATAATCCCGATTGTCTCGCTAAGGCCAGAAAGAGAAAGAGCTTGGAGCGGTCTTTGAAGATGGCCATACCGCCTGAAGTGTATGAGAGAATTTCAGAGGAGATGATGTAATTGAATAAAGTATTATCCCTTCTGGGACTTGCCTGTCGGGCAGGAGCCGTACTTAGCGGAGAGTTTTCCGTGGAGAATGCGGTCAAGAGAGGAAAAGCCAAGCTTTGCATAGTAGCTGTTGATGCATCGGATAATACCAGGAAGCTTTTTCATGACAAATGTTCTTCCTATAATGTTCCCATTATTGAGACCGGGACCAAGGAGGAACTGGGAAAGGCCATAGGAAAGGAATTCCGGGCATCGGTAGCCGTTACCGATCAGTCATTTGCAGATGGTCTTATAAGTAAGTACAAAGAAGAATCATAAGTTGGAGGTTAGAATAGATGAGAGTACACGAGTTCGCCAAGGAGATTGGCAAAACAAGTAAAGAAATAACGGATTTTTTCGCTGAGAAAGGCATTTCCATAAAAGCACAGAGTTCCATTACCGATGAGCAGATAGAGGAGTTTAAGAAGGCTGTCGGCGGAGAGGCTGCTAAGGTTAAGAAGGCAGTGACCCAGGCTGTTAAGGCTGAGGAAGCAGCCGTAGAGGCAGCTGCGACCAAGGCAGTTGAAAAGGTGGCAGAGGCTGCAGCGGAAGTAAAGGAAGAAGTTAAGAAGAAGAAATCAAACATTATACAGGTATATCGTCCCCAGAACTCTGCTACGGGAAGAGAGCGTCCCGAGAGAAGACCGAGACCTGAAGGGGAGAGACGTCCCAGACCCGACGGAGAGAGAAGACCCAGACCCGAGGGAGAGAGACGCCCCAGACCCGATGGAGAGAGAAGACCCAGACCCGAGGGAGAGAGACGCCCTAGACCGGAAGGTGAAGAAAGACGCCCAAGACCTGAAGGAGAGAGAAGGCCAAGACCTGAAGGAGAGAGAAGACCCAGACCGGAAGGTGAAGAAAGACGCCCAAGACCCGAAGGAGAGAGACGCCCAAGACCGGAAGGAGAGAGACGTCCCAGACCGGAAGGCGAAGAGAGACGCCCAAGACCTGAGGGTGAGAGGAGACCAAGGCCTGAAGGAGATAGAAGACCTCCCAGAGGTGAAGGCATCGGATCTAACCTGGGCAGAGCCATGAGCAAGATCGACTTCGGCGGAGAACAGCCTAAGAAGGATGAAGGCAGAGACCGTGACAGAGAGCGTGAAAGAGAAAGAGAGAGACGGGATCATGACCGTCGTGACGAGGCTAAGGGCGGACGTAAGAACGAGAGAAGCACTGAGGATCGTTTCACAAAAGACAGCTTATATAAGAAGAACAAGAACAAGCCTCAGCCTAAGCCCCAGCAGCCTAAGGAGAAGGAAGAAGATCAGATCAAGACCATTGTCCTTCCCGAGAAGATGACCATAAGAGAACTGGCTGACAAGATGAAGGTCCAGGCATCGGTTCTTGTTAAGAAGCTTTTCCTTGCAGGCAAGATGGTTACCGTTAACCAGGAGGTTGATTACGATACTGCGGAGGAGATCGCTTTAGAGTTCAACTGTATCGCTGAGCCGGCACCCAAGATCGATGTTATCGCCGAGCTCTTAAAGGAAGAAGAGGAAGACGAGGCTACCATGAAGAAGAGACCGCCTGTAGTCTGCGTTATGGGACACGTTGACCACGGTAAAACTTCTCTTCTTGATGCCATCAGAGATACTAATGTTATCGATAAGGAAGCCGGCGGTATCACCCAGCATATCGGTGCTTATGTGGTGCAGATCAACGGACAGAAGATTACCTTCCTTGATACACCGGGACATGAGGCATTTACGGCCATGAGACTTCGTGGTGCCCAGTCTACGGATATCGCCATTTTAGTTGTTGCAGCCGATGACGGTGTTATGCCCCAGACAGTTGAGGCTATTAACCATGCCAAGGCAGCAGGTATCGAGATAATAGTTGCTATTAATAAGATAGATAAGCCCAGTGCAAATATCGAGAAGGTTAAGCAGGAACTTTCAGAGTATGAGCTTATTCCCGAGGATTGGGGCGGTAATACCGTATTCTGCCCTGTATCAGCTCATACCAGAGAGGGTATTGAGAATCTCCTGGAGATGATCATTTTAACCGCAGATATTTTAGAGCTAAAGGCTAATCCCAAGAGAAGGGCAAGAGGTCTTGTGGTTGAGGCCGAGCTGGATAAAGGAAAGGGTAGTGTGGCTACCGTCCTTGTTCAGAAGGGTACCCTTCATGTAGGTGACCCCATTGCCGTAGGTTCCTGCCACGGTAAGGTTCGTGCCATGACAGACGATAAGGGAAGAAGGGTTAAGGAAGCAGGACCTTCCACACCTGTTGAGATCTTAGGTCTTAATGACGTACCCAATGCAGGTGAGATATTCGTTGTTACGGAAAATGAGAAGGAGGCCAAGAAATTTGCCGAGACCTTCATTTCCCAGGGCAAAGAGAAACTTATCGATGAGACTAAGTCTAAGATGAGCCTGGAAGATTTGTATTCACAGATCCAGGCCGGCAACTTAAAAGAGCTTAATATCATCGTTAAGGCCGACGTTCAGGGATCTGTTGAGGCAGTTAAGCAGAGTCTTGTTAAGCTTTCAAATGAAGAGGTTGTGGTTAAGATCATCCACGGCGGCGTAGGTGCCATTAACGAGTCAGACGTTACCCTGGCTTCAGCTTCAAATGCCATTATCATCGGATTTAACGTTCGTCCCGACGCTATGGCTAAGCAGACAGCAGAGACAGAAGGGGTTGAGATTAAGCTTTATGACGTTATCTACAATGCCATCGAGGATGTTGAAGATGCCATGAAGGGTATGCTTGATCCGGTTTACGAAGAGAAGGTTATCGGACATGCAGAGATCCGTCAGATATTCAAGTCTTCAGGTGTAGGTATGATCGCAGGTTCTTACGTTCTCGACGGTGTATTCCAGAGAGGCTGCAAATGCCGTATCACCAGAGAAGGAGAGCAGATATTCGACGGTAACCTGGCTTCCCTCAAGCGTTTCAAGGATGACGTTAAGGAAGTTAAGGCCAACTACGAGTGCGGTCTTGTATTTGAGGACTTCGGCGATATTAAGGAAGAAGACAAGGTAGAGGCCTACATTATGGTAGAGGTGCCCCGCTAGGAGAGTTATAAAATGAGAAAAAACAGCGTTAAAAATACACGTATAAACGGGGAAGTTCAAAAGGAACTCTCCTCCATTATCCAGACGGAGATCAAAGATCCCAGGATCCCGGTTATGACATCGGTGGTTAAGGTGGAAGTGGCTCCGGACCTTAAGACCTGCAAGGCTTACATAAGTGTTCTCGGTGATGAGGATACCAAGAAGGCAGCCATAGAGGGCTTAAAGAGCGCGGAAGGCTTCATCAAGAACAGGATAGCCAAGGCCATTAACCTTCGTAACACTCCGGAGATTCGCTTTATTCTTGACGAGTCCATAGAATATGGTATCAACATGACACAGCTTATCAACGGTTTATCCGAAAAAAATGAGGTTAGCGGCTGATGGAAGAGATCTGGAAGGAAGTTGAGGCTGCCGGGACCCTGGCCATAGGAGGGCATATCAAGCCTGACGGGGATTGCATGGGGTCCTGCATGGGATTATACAATTATATATTGAAGAAATATCCCGAGAAAAAGGTGGATGTATATTTAGAGGCCATACCTCCGGCATTTGTCTTTATGAAGAATACTGACCGGATTAAGCTGGGTTATGAGGACCATGAGCCTTACGACTTATTTCTGGCTTTGGATTGTGGAGATATTGACAGACTGGGCAAGGCGGACAAGTATTTTAAAAATGCAGGCCGGACCATTTGCATCGATCATCATATCAGCAATAAGGGTTATGCGGACATTAACTATATTAAGCCCCATATCAGCTCCACCAGTGAATATGTCTACGAGCTTATGGACAAGTCTTACGTGGATATTCCCATAGCAGAGTGCCTCTATGTGGGTATAGTTCATGATACGGGGGTATTCCAGTATTCCTGCACCAGCTCCAGGACCATGACAGTGGCGGGAGAGCTGATGGATAAAGGCATTGATTATCCCAGACTTGTGGATGAGTCATATTATATGAAATATATGGTGCAGAACCGCCTTATGGGTTACTGCCTCTTAAACTGCGAGCTTAAGCTTGATGACAAGGTGGTTTTGGCGGTGCTCCCCAAGGAGATTCTTGATAAATACGGCGGAGTGGCCAGTGACTTAGAAGGCATCGTAGCCGTGCTGCGTCATACCAAGGACGTAGAGGCTGCGGTATTTATATACGAACTTAATCCCGGAAGATTTAAGGTAAGCCTTCGCTCATCCTCAGGAATAGTGGATGTGTCAAAGATCGCCATGGAATTCGGTGGCGGCGGCCATAAGATGGCTGCGGGATACAGCATTAACTGTGAGGTTAATAAGGGGATAGAAAGACTCCTTTCCATGATCGAAGACCAGCTTAAAGGAGCTGTTTGAGAATAAAGCATGAACGGAATTATTAATATTTATAAGGAAAAGGGCTTCACATCCCATGATGTGGTGGCAAAGCTTCGGGGGATCTTTAAGCAGAAAAAGATCGGTCACACCGGCACCTTAGATCCTGATGCCCAGGGGGTTTTGCCCGTGGCTTTAGGAAATGCCACCAAGGTATGCGACCTTATTACCGACAAGGATAAGGCTTACCGCTGCGTCCTCCTTTTGGGACTGACCACCGATACCCAGGACATTTCCGGTAAAGTTCAGTCCCGGTCAGAGGTGACTGCCTCCGAGGAGGAGATAGTAAGGGCCATTAAGGGCTTTGTGGGGGAATATGACCAGATCCCTCCCATGTATTCTGCCATTAAAATACAGGGGAAGAAGCTTTACGAGCTGGCCAGGGAAGGAAAAGAGATAGAACGTCCCGCCAGAAGGATTAGGATATACGGGATAGATATTAAGGAGATTAACCTTCCCAGAGTCACCATGGAAGTATCCTGCTCCAAAGGAACCTATATCAGGACCCTTTGCCATGACATAGGAGAGAAACTGGGCTGCGGCGGCGTTATGGAAGACCTGCTTAGGATAAGAAGCGGGGAATTTGACTTAAGCAGCGCCATTAAGCTTTCAGAAGCGGAACGCCTGGTTAAAGAAGGGGGCATTGAAGAAAGGATCATACCCGTTGACCGGGTTTTTTCATCCCTTAAGGGGGTAAAATGCTCAGCTGAAGCCGGGAAGCTTTTGATAAACGGTAACCGTATACCGAAAGACTTCATTTCCGGTGATAAAGAAGGGTTAAAAAACGGTGAAAATGTTCGGCTTTACGACGATGCCGGCACCTTCATCGGGGTCTATGAGTACAGATCCGGTGCGGGAGATTTTAAACCCGTGAAGTTGTTTTTGTGATATTACTTGGGATTTCCCGGAGGCAGAATGGAATATATAACAGGAAGAACCGATTTTAAAATTCAATATAATACGGCCCTGACCTTAGGGAAATTCGACGGTATCCACAAGGGACACCAGAAGCTCTTATCTAAAGTGAGAGCATTTGCTCCCTTTATGAAGTCGGTGGTTTTTACCTTTGATGTGAATCCCACCATAGCCGTGTCAAAAGGTGAGGGTACCATCCTCACCACAAATGAGGAGCGAAAAGCCGTAGTGGAGCGCTTTGGAATAGATTATCTCTATGAATGCCCCTTTACCGACGAGATCCGCAACATGGAGGCAGCCGATTTTGTAAGAAAGATAGTGGAAGACCTGAATGTAAGGTATATAGCCGTGGGGACCGATTTCGGTTTCGGCCATAACCGGCAGGGTGACTACCGCCTTCTCCAGAACATGTCCGGACAGCTGGGCTTTAAGGTTGAGGTGGTTGACAAGGAAAGGTATGAAGGCCGGGAGATCAGCTCTACTTATATAAGAGAAGTTATAGCCAAAGGGGATATGGAGATCGCGGAAAAGCTCCTGGGATATCCCTACACCGTTAAGGGTATTGTGGGACACGGCAGGCAGCTGGGAAGAACCATAGGTATCCCTACTACCAATATCATTCCCGTTAAGGATAAGCTTCTGCCACCTAACGGGGTATACGTATCCAAAGTTCATATAGAAGGGGAGACCCACATGGGCGTTACCAATATAGGGGTTAAACCCACGGTGGGAGATGAGAATGAAAAGGGAGCCGAGACATTTATCTTTGACTTTGACAAGGATGTCTACGGAAAAAATATTACAATAGAATTACATAAATTTATCAGACCCGAGATGCGGTTTGACAGTATAGGCGACCTTAAGGAACAGATGGAAAAAGATATAGAATTCGTAAGAAAATATTAATTTGACATAAATTAAATAAGGTGTTATACTCTGCGTAACATTTGTAACAAAATTGTAACAATGATACTACATTTACGTGGAGGTATTCATGAAGTTAGACCTTAGGTTTGACAAGAAAAAGTTTATAGCCTGCGGACTTGCGGCAGCCCTGACCTTCGGTCTGGGAAGCCTGGCGGTTTTCGCAGATGATAATGATAATTTTAACGTTAGTTTCGGCCTTAACGGTACAGGTATCCTGACTGCGGATCTGGGAGATGATGCGGAAGTCGAAGAGGAAGCTGATGAAGGAGCAGAAGAAGTTAAGGATCCGATCGTTACTGTTAATGCGGGTATCACAGCCTCTTTTGAACAGAGCTATTATGATATCGATGTTCTCGAACTTGATTCCAGAGCGGATAACCTGTCGGATATCACCCTGACTAAGGCTGAGATAGAAGAATGTTTGAACAGGTATAATAATCTGGGTATAGCCGTTGTTGACGGTCACCTTAACGTGAGAGAGAAGCCTACCACAGGATCTGACGTGGAAGGTAAACTGGCTTCCGATGCAGCCTGTGAGATACTGGACGAAGCAGACGGCTGGTATCATATTTCTTCAGGTAAGGTTAAGGGATACGTAAGCTCAGAGTTTATTATTACAGGTGATGAAGCAAGAGAGTACGCTAAGACCGTTATGCGTAAGGTTGCTACGGCTAAGACCGATGCCTTAAGAGTCAGAGAAGAGCCTAACACCGACTGTAAGGTTATAATGACCATTTCCAACGGTGAGGAATTCGAGCTTGCAGCCATAGAAGGCGACTGGGTTAAGGTAGACGTTAACGGTGATTACGGTTATATATCAGCTGAGTATGTGGATGTATCCGTACAGCTTAAGCACGCATATACCATTGCAGAGCTTAACTTCGGACCCGGCGTATCAAGCGTTCGTGTTAAACTGGTTCAGGAAGCTTTGAAATATGTAGGTAACAGATATGTTTGGGGAGGCACCAGCCTTACCAACGGAGCTGACTGCTCGGGATATGTACTTGCATTGTATAAGAAGATAGCCGGCATCAGCCTGCCTCATTACTCAGGATCACAGTCCAAGTACGGCAAGGCAGTTAATGCCAAGGATGCTAAGCCCGGCGACTTGTTCTTCTACGGAAGCGGCAGAAGCATAAGCCACGTGGCTATATATATCGGCAACGGTCAGATCGTACATGCTTACGACTCACGTAACGGTATTAAGGTTACCAGCGCATATTACAGAACACCTATCTGTGTAAGAAGTCTTTTAGGATAAAAAAGGTGTTTACAAGGGTAATTAACTGTGTTACAATTACACAGTTGCAACCGGTATTCGGAAAAATGGACTCTCCGACCTTTTCTTAATACCAGGGGATTATAAAAGATTTATGGAGGAATCAAAATGATTACAAAAGAAAAGAAGCAGGCTATTATTAATGAATATGCCAGAACAAAGGGAGATACAGGTTCACCTGAGGTACAGGTAGCTGTTCTTACTGCAAGGATTAACGAAGTAACAGAGCATTTGAAGGATCATCCCAAGGATCATCATTCCAGAAGAGGTCTTTTCAAAATGGTAGGTCAGAGAAGAAACCTTCTGGCATACCTCAAGAAGGTAGATATCGAGAGATATCGTAGCCTTATCGAGAGACTGGGACTTAGAAAATAGTGTTTATAGAGGGCGGAATTCTTTCCGCCCTTTAAAGCGTTTTATACGCTTATATTCATGTAACTTATTTAACCAATGATGGCTTTATTACCGAGACCGCTGAAAAGTTCATTTTTATTTATTTAAAGTGTGTTTTTCAGTAGTTTCGGAAATACAATTATAAGCCATCATTCTAAAGAAAAGGAGATTATTATGTACAAGAGCTTTTCTATGGAATTAGCCGGCAGAACTCTTACCGTTGATGTGGGAAGAGTAGCAGCTCAGGCTAACGGTGCAGCATTTATGCACTATGGCGACACAGTAGTATTATCTACAGCTACAGCATCTGACAAGCCCAGAGACGGAATTGATTTCTTCCCTTTAAGTGTTGAGTTTGAAGAGAAGATGTATTCTGTAGGCAAGATCCCGGGAGGATTTAACAAGAGAGAGGGTAAGGCTTCAGAGAATGCAGTCCTTACATCACGTGTTATCGACAGACCCATGCGTCCCCTCTTCCCCAAGGATTACAGAAACGACGTTACACTGAATAACCTGGTTATGTCAGTTGACCCGGATTGCAGTCCGGAGTATACGGCTATGCTTGGTTCAGCCATTGCCACAGCTATTTCCGATATTCCTTTTGACGGACCTACAGCTACTACACAGGTAGGCCTTGTTAACGGCCAGTTCGTATTTAACCCCACTGCAGAACAGAGGGCAGCTTCTGATATGGCTCTTACCGTTGCTTCCACAAGAGAGAAGGTTATCATGATCGAGGCAGGTGCCAATGAAGTACCTGAAGACAAGATGATCGAGGCTATATTTGCAGCTCATGCCCTTAATCAGGAGATCATTGCCTTTATTGACAAGATCGTAGCTGAGTGCGGTAAGCCCAAGCAAGACTACACCAGATGTGCTGTTCCCGAAGAATTATTCGAGGATATGAAGCAGGTAGTTTCTCCCGAGAAGATGGAGGAAGCCGTATTTACAGATGATAAGCAGACCAGAGATGAGAATATAAAGAATATTAAGGAGCAGTTAACTGCCCGTTATGAGGAAAGCGGCAACGAAGAGTGGGCCGGCCTTGTGGATGAGGCTGTTTATCAGTATCAGAAGAAGACAGTTCGTAAGATGATCTTAAAGGAACACAAGCGTCCCGACGGACGTGCCATCGATCAGATCCGTCCTCTTGCTGCAGAAGTAGACTTGCTTCCCAGAGTTCACGGCAGCGCCATGTTTACCAGAGGACAGACTCAGATCTGTACCGTTACCACTCTGGCACCTCTTTCAGAGGCTCAGAAGTTGGACGGACTTGATGAGACTGAGACTTCAAAGAGATATATGCATCATTACAACTTCCCCTCATACTCTGTAGGTGAGACCAAGCCTTCCAGAGGACCGGGAAGAAGAGAGATCGGTCACGGTGCTTTAGCTGAGCGTGCCCTTGTTCCGGTACTTCCTTCAGAAGAGGAGTTCCCCTATGCCATCAGAACAGTATCCGAGACCTTTGAGTCTAACGGGTCCACATCACAGGCTTCCGTATGTGCATCTTCCATGTCCCTTATGGCTGCAGGTGTTCCCATTAAGAAGCCCGTTGCAGGTATTTCTGCAGGTCTTGTTACAGGTGAGAGCGATGATGACTATATCATCCTTACAGATATCCAGGGATTAGAGGATTTCTTCGGTGATATGGACTTCAAGGTAGCAGGTACAAGAGACGGTATCACAGCTATCCAGATGGATATTAAGATTCACGGTCTTACTAGACCTATTATCGAGGGCGCTATCGCAGCTACTAAGAAGGCAAGAATGTACATCCTTGATAATGTTATGGACCCCGTTATTTCCGAGCCCAGACCTGAGATAGGTAAATACGCTCCCAAGATCGCACAGATCCAGATCGATCCCCAGAAGATCGGTGATGTTGTGGGACAGCGTGGTAAGACCATTAATACCATTATTGAGCGTACAGGTGTTAAGATTGATATTAACGATGACGGATTCGTTTCAGTATGCGGTGTTGAGAAAGAGGCTATCGATAAGGCTATCGATATGATCAAGATCATTACCACCGACTTTGAGGCAGGACAGGTATTTACCGGTACTGTAGTAAGCATTAAAGAGTTCGGCGCATTTTTGGAATTCGCTCCCGGTAAGGAAGGTATGGTTCACATCTCCAAGATCTCCAATGAGAGGATCAAGAGAGTGGAAGATGTACTTACTCTGGGTGATAAGGTTAAGGTTGTATGCCTTGGCAAGGATAAGATGGGCAGGATCAGCTTCTCCATGAAGGACGTGAAATAGTGTAAGGCTTCTAAAACCCGTGATAGATTTATGCTTGCATAAAATCTATTGCGGGTTTTTTTGAACCGTCCTACTGGGGGGTGTAGAAGCGGTTGAAGGAGACCTCCAGGTAGAGGCGCTCATCCGGGTCAGTAAGGTCAATGTCTACCAGCTCATGGATCCGCTCTATACGGTTTATGAAGGAACTGCGGTGAATAAAGAGTTCCTTTGCCGTAGCAACTGCGTTCATGTTATGCCGCAGGTATTCGTAAAGGGTGTTGGTAAACCGGGTAGAGTGGTCCCTGTCATGCTTCATAAGTGTCAGGATGGCAGGATGGCATATATGTTCCGCTGAAAGCCCGTTGGAGCCGTATTTCAACAGGTAGTCAAGAGAATAATCCTTAAAATCCGCCAGCCCTCCGGGAGTCAGATGGGGAGAATTATCAAAGGCATACTCAGCCTGTACTTTTGCAAAGAACATATTCTCAAACTGTGAGCATCTTTTAAAATCCCGGCTGATACCCCCTACCAGTTTGGTGTCCTTAAGATACTTCCTGAAGTAACTGTTAAAATCCACATTCACGGAACGGGCGTGAGCCGATATATCCGCCAGACATACTATACTGTTCTGGAAGATGATACAGTAGCACCCGGGAAATGAATTCTCTATCTGAAAACAGGTGTATGAAGCAGAGTAGAGAAGCTGGTTGGGATTGTAGAGATGGAGACTGTAGATTCTCCAGACGTCTTCAATCTTACAGTGTAGCCGCTCAAGGAGATTGACAAAGCCTTCCCTTTCCACCACATTGCTGTTAAAAATAGTCTCCATGTACTGGTGCATAAGCCGGTATTCCCTTGATGTGTAAGCATAGTTGCTGGACATGTCGTAAAGGGTCTCGGCAAAGGGGGCAGCCGCATTAAGGATGGCCTTGTAATACTCCACATCGTCTGCATCAGGGGTATATTTTACGGCAAATCTGGCAACATACATTCCGTTCTGAAAGATATTTCGAAATACCGTGTCTTCTCCCCCGCGAACCGTAAAGGCCTCAGTTCTGCTTTCGAATTTGGCATATTCGGGAATGAGGTTTAACTCATTAACCTGTTCGATGGGAATATGGTTATTGGCATCTACGAACCGCAGGTATTCTTCCGTGTTGGAATCCTTTGAAAAGGCTATATACCTGTAGTCTGAGTCAAAGATGGCCACGGGAGCCTCTATGATCCTGTTTACGGAGTCAATAAGGGCCTGGAAATCGTGGTGATTATACACGATATCCGTAAGAGAAATCTCCCATTCGTTAAAGTAATCCAGTATATAGGTAAGAATATTGAAAGCCATGGTGGAACTCATGGTATCGTTAAGGACTATAAGGTCATTATTGCCCGGTTCCGGGTAAGAATCTGCATGGGCCAGGCAAATGATGATGGAGTTGTTCACCCGCTCAACACATTGTACTATCTTATCGGGCTCCACAAGAATAATCTGTTTATCCATGTTAAAAAATGTATTATAAAAGACCATATTCTTGACGAAATTTGTTGGTCCTATGGTACTAAATTCCACGTTAAAGTACTTCTGAATGTGATGAAGAAGCATTGGAGCGTTAATTTTCATGGGTTCTTTCACCTCCGTCGTACACATTGTACTATATTTCCATGGTAATAACAAGCATTTCAATGGGTTTACTGTATGTATTCCTATGATTATGATGTAACTGTGGTTAGCATAAAGGAGAAGGTATTCTGATTTGCCCGGGAAGCAGATCAGAAGGCTGACCACCTTAGGGAAACTAATTTTTATAGGGAGGAAAAGTTTATGTTAAATGCAAAAGAAAACATGAGAGCAGCTATTAAAGGCGGCAATCCGGAACGTTTCGTAAACCAGTATGAAGCTGTTCAGTTATTATTCGCACCCCACATGCTTCATGATGCTTTATTGAAGCCCGGTGATATGAATGTTAAGAATGCCTGGGGCATTACCAATTCATTCCCGGAAGGTACACCCGGACAGTTCCCGGTTCATACACCTGACAAGATCGTTGTTAAGGATATTGAGCATTGGCAGGATTACGTACATGGTCCGAACCTTGATTTTCCGGAAGAAGAGTGGATGGGACTTAAGGCTAATATGTACGATCCCATCGACGGAACCAAGACCTATAAGGCTACTTTCATTGCTCCGGGATTATTCGAGCAGTCACATCATTTATGTGAGATTCAGAACGCTCTTATCTATTACATGGAATATCCCGATGAGATGCATGACCTTATCAAATATTTGACTGATTGGGAGATGAAGCTGGCTGAGACTATTTGTCAGTATCTTAAGCCGGACGCTATATTCCATCACGATGACTGGGGAGGAGAGAAAAGTACATTCATGAGTCCGACTATGTTTGAGGACTTCTTCGTTGAGCCTTACAAGCAGATCTACGGATATTATCATGATCACGGCGTTGAGCTTGTATTCCACCATGCTGACTCTTACGCAGCTACACTGGTTCCCGACATGATAGAGATGGGAATCGATGTATGGCAGGGTTGCATGAGATCTAATAATGTACCCGAGCTTATTAAGAAGTACGGTGACAAGATCGCATTCATGGGCGATATCGACAATAAGTTAATGGACTTTGAGGGATGGACCGTTGAAGATTGTCGTAAAGCAGCAAGAGAGTCCATGGACGCATGCGGTATGAAGTCATTTATTCCTTGTATAACACAGGGAGGACCGGGCTCAGTATATTCAGGTGCTTATAAGGCTATGTGTGATGAGATCGATAAGTACAATGAAGAGAAGTTCGGATGCAAGGACCTTGATTCCACAAGATTGCCTTGGCAGATTATGTTCTAAGGTGTCAACGCAGTTGACGGATTCCTTAGAACCAAGGATCGCTTGCGATCCAGATGTTCTAAACTATAGATGTAGGGAATTGTTGCCATTTATATATTAAGGAGCAATCCTGTTACTCTTAAGACTCTTGAGAGTAGTGGGGTTGCTCCTTATGTATACTATGTATTATCTACATACGATCGGGCGCATCAAAACCAAGGATGTCGATGGCGGTCTCCAAGGCTTTCTTAGTCAGCAGGAGAAGGGAGATCCAGCCTGCCTGCTTAGCCTTGTCCTCTTCGGAGATGATCTTGGTTTCATGATAGAAACGGTTAAACTCGTTGCATAATTCGTAAATATATGCGCATATCTTATGAGGCGCAAGTTCCGTAAAGCTATCCTCGATTACCTGATTGAAGCGGGAGAGGACCAGCTGCAGCGCCTTCTCGTATTCGTTTGAAGCCGGGTTTATACAACCCTCACTCCTGCCTCCCTGGTCTATGTACTTTGCCAGGATGGACTTGATACGAACTATGGTATAGAGAATGTAGGGCCCTGTATTGCCTTCAAATGAGGTGAAACGCTCCACATCAAATACATAGTCCTTGGATGCCTGATTGGACAGGTCTCCGTATTTAATGGCGGATAAGGCCACTTTACGGGCTGTTAGACGGGCTTCATCCGGGTCTACGGTGTGATTGTCCGTAATCTTCTTAAACATCTCCTCCTCGATCTCATTAAGGAGGGATTCCAGACGCATAACGCCACCTTCACGGGTCTTAAAAGGCTTGCCGTCCTTGCCGTTCATGGTTCCGAAACCTACGAAGTGGAGACCCACGGAGTCAGGAACTATTCCCGCCTTGCGGGAGCTTCTGAATACCTGGATAAAATGCATCTCCTGACGCTTATCCACTACATATATGATCTTGGCAGGATTGTAGTTTTTCATACGCTCCTTTAAGGTTGCCAGATCAGTGGTGGCATAGAGGGAGGCCCCGTCTGATTTGAGAACGATACAGGGAGGGATCTCCTTGGTATCTGTATCTTCCTTAACGTCTATTACGAGAGCTCCGTCACTTTCGTGGGCAACCCCTGAGGACTTGAAATCAGATACCATTCCCGGGATAATGTCCTGTACGTCTGACTCTCCCTTCCATAATTCAAATGACACATTAAGCTTCTCATAATTCTTCTTAAGGTCAGTTACGGAAACATTAATGATATGGTTCCAGAGAGCCCGGTAGCCCCGTCTTCCGGCCTGGAGTTCCTTGGTGGCGGTCATGGCAGCTTCCTTGTAGGCCTCGTCCTCCTTAGACTTGCCGCTGGCGCAGGGGTATATTTCTTCAAGTTCCGAGATGGTAAAAGGAGCTTCCTTTGGATAATCTCCCGTAAATGATTCATCAAAGTAGGGGAGGTCAGGCTTTCTTATACTTAATTCATGGATAATAAGTCCCATCTGAAGTCCCCAGTCACCCAGGTGAATGTCACCTATGGCATTAAGGCCTAAGTATTTTGCATTACGCTTAATGCTTTCGCCGATAATGGCTGAACGTAAATGACCTACATGAAGAGGCTTTGCCACATTAGGTCCGCCGTAATCGATAATGATGGTGTCATTGGAATGCATCTCGCAGCCCAGCTTATCATCGGAGCTCATTTTACCCAGATAGTCTGAGAGAAACTGATCTGATATATTTAAGTTTATAAATCCGGGATTAACAGCCTCTGCCTTGGAAAATGCCCCATTCTCCCCGAGGGTTTTCAGAACTTTCTCAGCTATCTGGATGGGAGCGCACTTATATTCCTTGGCGGCTGCCATGGCGCCGTTACACTGAAATTCGCACAGGTCGGGCCGGTTTGAAACGCTCACCCTGCCGTACTTCCCGTCATAGCCGCTTTCTTTAAAAGCATTCATTATTATTTCTGAAATATTATCTATTATTCTTTGCATGATCTTATTCCTTTCTGCATAACATTGGGATTATAACATAGATATAGGAAAAAAGAAACTTTCCTTTTATCCCTAAAGAAGATATAATAAGGAGCGTGGTGCGAGTGACTAGTTCATGAAAAGAGGAGGTTTAAATATGGACAAAGTTACACTGGGTAAGACAGGAATCACGGTAAATAAAAACGGTTTCGGAGCTTTGCCGATCCAGAGGGTTTCAGTGGATGAGGCTGTTAAGATCTTACGCAAAGCTTATGACGGAGGCATAACCTTTTTTGATACAGCCAGATTTTACACAGACAGTGAGGTGAAGCTGGGAGAGGCTTTTTCCCATATGAGGGATAAGGTATATATCGCCAGCAAGACAGGAGCGGAGAAGGCCGAAGACTTCTGGAAGGACCTTCATACTACCCTTAATAATCTTAAGACCGATTATCTGGACCTCTATCAGTGCCACAACATCCCCTTTGTGCCCAGACCCGGGGATGAGAGCGGTATCTATGATGCCATGCTGGAGGCCAAAGAAAAAGGAATGATCCGCCATATAGGTTTTACCAACCACCGTCTTAAGGTGGCCAGAGAGGTTATAGATTCAGGGCTTTTTGAGACCCTGCAGTTTCCATTTTCTTATCTTGCCTCTGATAAGGATTTGGATCTGGTGGAGCGGTGCAGGAAGGCGGATATGGGATTTATCTGCATGAAGGCCTTAGCGGGAGGCCTTATTACCAATTCAAAGGCTGCCTACGCATTTCTGGCCCAGTTTGAAAATGTCCTGCCCATATGGGGAATCCAGCGGGAGAGTGAGCTGGATGAATTCTTATCATACGTTGATAATCCTCCGGTTATGACAGATGAGATCAGGGATTTTATAGAGAAAGACAAGAAGGAATTATCCGGTGATTTCTGCCGTGGTTGCGGCTACTGCATGCCCTGTCCGGAAGGGATAGATATCGCTACGGCGGCCAGGATGTCTCTCCTTCTTCGCCGGGCTCCCCAGGCTATGAATCTTACACCTGCGGCCCGGGAGAAGATGAAACTCATAGAAAATTGCAGGCATTGTGATGCCTGCAAAAAGAAATGTCCATATAATCTCGATACCCCCGCCTTACTGGCGAAAAACTACGAGGATTACAAGCATTTTTTATGATTTAAATTTGTTAAAATGAGCTTTTAAAGCAGAAAAGGTCTTTTCACTGATATAGTGTTCAATACGGCATGCGTCTTCTGTGGCGGTCTCCTCGTCCACACCCAGATTCATAAAGAGTTTGGTAAGAAGCGTATGCCGTTCGTATATGGACTTGGCGCGGTCCTCACCGGACTGAGTAAGGCTTAAAAACCCTTCTGAATTCTTTGTAACCATGCCTTCGTCCTTAAGCACTCCCAGAGCTCTGCTCACCGAAGGCTTGGAATAACCCAGGTATTCACCTACGTCTATCGCACGTACCGAATTGGACTTCTGAGAAAGAACGTATATCGCTTCAAGATACATCTCCCCTGATTCTTGTACAGCCATAGTATACTCCTCCTTTTAGATTAGTTCCCTTAAATCTATGCAAAAAAGTTCTCTGCTATAGTAACCGCACCGATGAAAGACACGGTTCCTGTCATGGTGATACCAAAGTCGTCATCCAGTTCTATAAACAGGTCGCCCCCGGGACTGTTTACCGTAACCTTCTTATCAACCAGACCAAGCTTAAAGCATGCTGCAGCAGCAGCACAGCTTCCGGTACCTGATGCCAGGGTGTAGCCTGCTCCACGTTCATATATCTCAGTTGTGATGTGGTCACGGCTGTCTACCTTAACCAGAGCCAGATTAATCCGGTGGGGGAAATAATCGCTTCCTTCGATATGAGGGCCTAAGTGCTTGGCAGCCTGTGGCGTGACATCATCAGATACTATAATGCAGTGGGGGTTACCCACGGTAAGGCAGGTGATCTTAAGGTCATGCCCGTTAAATGAAACCGGCTTATCTATAATCTCGTCCCCGAGCCCCATGACAGGGATATCGGAAGCCTTAAATGAGGCCTTGCCCATATTTACCTTCATATTCGTGCCGGCATCGTCTAAGAATTCAATGGCATTGGCAGTGCCGGATGTATATATATCGAATTTCTTCTCTTTAACATATCCCTCGTCAAGAAGATATTTTGCAAAGATCCTGATACCGTTGCCGCTTATCTCAGCTTCGGATCCGTCGGGATTATAGATCTGGAGGCCTATCCTGCCATCCTCCATAAGGGGGCCGTACAGGATGCCGTCGGCGCCCACTCCGAAATTACGCTGGCAGAGCAGTTCAATATTCCTGGCCTGCAGTGATATATTATTCTTGGCAGGATCCAAAACAAGATAATCATTTCCAAGTCCGTGGTATTTCTTAAGTGTGTAAGTGTTCATATGGTCCCCTCATTTCATACATGATCTTTTACCCATATTTCAAGTATATCCTTACTAAAAAAAATGTGCAATAATCATTTGAAAAGGGTATAATGTTGAGAAATGAAGGAGGCTTAAAAATGGTTAATCTCAACAGATTATTATTATACAGGAATCTGGCTCATGAGGATATCTTAAAGGATATTGTCTGGGCTTATAATCAGGCCGAGGACGATCTGTCCATCAGCAGCGACATAGTTAAGGTTTTATGCAAGGCCGTATCAGAGCTTATCGAACTTTCCGCAGCTCACGGTTATGAGGGGAACCTCTGGCATACATATCTTTCATACCTTCTGGCGGGTAATGAGAATGCTTACAGCCTTGCCTGCGAGATAAGGGGCCCGGTGGAAGGCAGTATAAATGAGATCGCCTTAAATGATTTCAGGATATTTAAAAAGCTTTTTGACTTGGACCTTCGGAGGCTGGATAACGCCCTGGAGATAACCTGTGCGGACATGCTCTATGATTATAATACCGGGGATGTGGAGTCCAAGGTTATTAATAAAAGGATAAGCAGACGTATCTGCGAACTGGCCAAAGCCCTGGGAGAAGCCCCTGACGTGGAAGCCTTTAAGGATGAGGTGACAGCCTTCTATAAGGAATACGGCGTGGGCAAATTCGGTCTTCATAAGGCCTTTCGCGTAATAGAAAGTGATGAGGAACCCCGGATAGTTCCCATTAACAATACGGCCTCGGTGAGCTTGGATGACCTGGTGGGATATGATATTCAGAAGGCGGAATTAAAGGATAATACCGAGAGCTTTGTGAAGGGGAGACATGCCAATAACTGCCTCCTTTTCGGAGAAGCCGGCACCGGCAAATCCACCAGTATTAAAGCCATTCTTAACCTTTACTATCCGGAAGGACTTCGGATGATCGAGCTCTACAAGCACCAGTTTAAGCATCTTACCTCCATACTGGCCCAGGTTAAGAACAGGAATTACAAGTTTATTATCTACATGGACGACCTGTCCTTTGAAGAATTTGAGACGGAGTATAAGTATTTAAAAGCTGTTATTGAAGGAGGCTTAGAGGTTAAACCCGATAATGTTCTCATATATGCCACCAGCAACCGCCGCCACCTGATCAGGGAGAAGTTCTCGGACAGGGAAGAGGCTGATGACGACAAACACGGAAATGATACCGTTCAGGAGAAACTTTCCCTTGCTTCCAGGTTCGGTGTATCCATTTACTTCGGTTCTCCCGACCGGAAGGAATACGATGCCATAGTTTTAGGCCTTGCAGAGAGAAACGGGATAGATATGCCCCGGGAAGAGCTTCTTTCTGAGGCTTCCAAGTGGGAGCTTTACCACGGAGGCTTCTCCGGCAGAACTGCCCAGCAGTTTATAGATTACCTATTGGGAAGAGCAAGTGGGGGCATATAAAATGACTTACGAAGAAGCACGGGAATACTTAAACAACGTGGCCGCTGGAGGCAGTGTCCTGGGCCTGGAGAATATCACCGCTCTTTTGGAGGAGCTGGGAGACCCCCAGGATAAGCTTAAATTCATCCACATAGCGGGAACCAACGGCAAGGGCTCCACCTTAGCCTTTATTTCCACCATCCTTAAAGAAGCGGGATTAAAGGTGGGCCGTTATGTATCCCCTACAGTGGTCTGCTATGAGGAGCGCATCCAGGTTAACGGGGAGTATATTACAAAAGAAGCCCTTTCTGCTCTTACGCCCAAGGTAAAGGCTGCCGCAGAGCGGGTTAGCAGCTTAAAGGGCCTTAACCCCACGGTATTTGAGATTGAGACCGCCATAGCCTTTTTATATTTTCTGGAATGCGGCTGTGATATCGTCACCTTGGAGTGCGGTATGGGAGGGGCTACAGACGCCACAAATGTGGTTAAAACTGTGGTTTTATCAGTTATAGCCTCCATAAGCATGGATCACATAGGGGTTTTGGGAAATAATCTTGCTGAGATCGCCGCCCAGAAAGCCGGTATTATAAAAGCCGGAGTGCCCCTTGTTACGGTTAAGCAGCCTCCGGAAGTAATGAAGGTCTTAAAGGACCGGGCAGAAGAGATGAACTCAGCCATTACCGTGGCAGATCCGGATAATATATTTGACATAAGTTACGGGGACCTTGAATTAAACTTTTCCTACAGAAGTCATGGCAGGGAGTACAAAGGACTTTCCACAAAGCTCTGCGGGGCCTATCAGGTGGAGAATGCCGCCCTTGCCCTGGAGAGCTGCATCCTTTTAGGAAATTTAGGCTATAATATTACTGCAGAGAGCATTAAAGCAGGATTGGCCGCCACCATCTGGACAGGAAGATTTACCAAAATACATGATAATCCGGCTGTTATCATAGACGGAGCCCATAATGAAGCGGCTGCAAGGCAGTTGGCACATACTTTGCAGATATACTTTACAAACAGGCAATTAATCTTTATAATGGGAGTGCTTAGGGATAAAGAATATGACAAGATTCTTGATATTATGCTTCCCTTCGCAGATAAGACAGTTACCATTACCCCGCCTAATCCCAGGGCACTTTCGGGGAAGGAACTGGCAGAAGAGATTAAAAAGAGAGGCTATCAGGCAGTCCCCGCAGACAGTGTGAAGGAAGCATTAAGTACTGCCATAGAGCTTTCGGAAAAGAGAACATCTATATTATGCTTCGGTTCCCTGTATTATCTCGGTGAGATAATCCGGGCGGCAGAGGATTTGTAGAGGAATAGATTAAGATGATGGATTCAGAGAAGATAAAACAGGGAGTCAGACTTATCCTTGAGGGCATAGGCGAGGATGTTAACAGGGAAGGTTTAAGAGAGACTCCTGACAGAATAGCCAGAATGTATGAGGAGATATACGGCGGATTGTATGACGATGCCAAGCATCATTTATCCAAAGTATTTCATGCAGATACGGATGAGATGGTATTGGAGAAGGATATTACCTTCTACTCCATGTGTGAACATCATCTGCTTCCCTTCTATGGCAAGGCTCACGTGGCCTATATCCCCGATGGCAAGGTAGTAGGTATATCCAAGCTTGCCCGGACAGTGGAAGTATATGCTAAGCGTCCTCAGATTCAGGAACAGCTTACGGCCCAGGTGGCTGATGCAGTTGCCGAGCACCTGTCGGCTAAGGGCGTTATGGTGGTTATGGAAGCCGAGCATATGTGTATGACCATGAGGGGCATTAAGAAGCCCGGTACTAAGACGGTTACGGTGGCTACCAGAGGAAAGTTCAAAGATGATGCGGAACTTCGGATGACGTTTTTCAATATGATAAGATAGCTAGGCGGCGGGTTTTTGCCCGCCGTTTTTTTGCGATAAGGCATTGTTCTTTACTATACCGTAAGAAACATATATAATATAAGATGGTGTTTTGCGAGGAGAAGCAGATTTGGACCTGACAGATAAGATAATTAACAACAGGGACTATAAGTCCTGTATGGAAAAAATAGAGGCTTTCGAGAAGGACAGGATTTTTTGCAAACATGATACGGAGCATGCTTTTGCTGTTGCCCGTATAGCTTATTGCCTGAATCTTGAGAGAGGCTACGGTATTTCAAAAGATACTATATACTGCGCCGCTCTTCTTCATGATATAGGCCGGTGCAGACAGTATGAGACCGGGCAGCCCCATGATGAAGCGGGAGTGGAGCTTTCCCGGGATATCCTTGAAGCCTGCAAGGCAAGCGGGTCCCTTAAGGAAGAGATACTGGAAGTCATATCTTCCCACAGGGGAGAGTGCAGAAAGGAAGGAAGTCCTCTTGCCGAGATTATCAGGGAAGCGGATAATCTGTCCCGGTCATGCTTTAACTGCAAGGCTTCCCGAGAATGTAACTGGTCTCAGGACCGGAGAAACATGACACTGAAGTATTAGATTAAAGAGGTTTGAATATGAAGATAGCAGGAAAAGAGTTTCTTGATAAAAAGACATATATTATGGGAATACTTAACGTTACTCCCGATTCATTCTCCGACGGGGGTAAGTACTTCACCCCTGATGCTGCCCTTACCCATGTGGAGGAGATGATAAGAGACGGAGCATCTATCATAGATGTGGGAGGTGAATCCACCAGACCGGGATACACCATGATCAGCGACTCCGAGGAGTTAGATCGGGTCTGTCCCGTGATCGAGCGGATCAAGGCTAACTTTGACATTCCCATTTCCATAGATACTTACAAGTCCAGAGTGGCAAAATATGCTATCGATCTGGGAGTTCACATAGTTAACGATATATGGGGCTTTCTTTATGATCCGGATATGGCGGCCCTGGTTAAGGAAAAAGGGGTACACTGTGTCCTGATGCATAACAGGGAAGAGCCTGATTACAATGATTTTATGAAGGATATGATAGATGACCTTAAGAAGTCGGTTAAACTGGCCAGAGCAGCCGGTATCGAGGATGATAAGATTATTCTGGATCCGGGAGTAGGTTTCGGTAAGACCTATGAGAATAACTTAAGCGCCATACGACATGTGGATGAACTGGTTAAGCTGGGCTTTCCCGTTCTTCTTGCTACATCCAGAAAGTCTGTTATCGGCCTGACGTTAGATCTCCCCAAGGATCAGAGAGAAGAAGGAACCATGGCCACCACGGTTTACGGAGTAATGAAAGGCTGCAGATTTGTCAGGGTCCATGATGTGGCTGCCAATAAGCGGGCCATTGACATGACAGAAGCAATACTTTCCGCACAGTAGTGCGCCTATAAAGGGGGATGGTTATGGATAAGATCAGGATTGAAGACCTGGAAGTCTATGCTTATCACGGAGTATATGAAGAAGAAAAGGAAAAGGGTCAGAAGTTTTTGGTCAGTGCCGACATGTATTTAAGCACCAGACAGGCGGGACTTAATGACGACCTGGAGTCTTCCGTTAATTACGGCGATGTGTGTCAGCTTATTACGGATGTTATGACTTTAGATAAATACGACCTTATAGAGACAGCAGCGGAACGTGTTGCCAGGGTGATTTTACTGGAGTTTGGCCTTATAGAGAAGCTTACCCTTCAGATCAAGAAGCCGGATGCCCCTGTAGGACTTCCCTTCGGCATGATAAGTGTCACCATTGAAAGAGCCAGACACAGAGCCTATATAGGCCTGGGGTCTAATATGGGAGATACCCGCGGATATATAAATGGAGCCATAAAGAAGCTTGATGAGAACAGGTTCTGCCGTGTGGTAAGGGTCTCTGACCTTATAGTTACCAAGCCCTACGGCGTAGTGGAACAGGATGATTTCTTAAACGGAGCCCTCCTTTTGGAGACTCTGCTGGAACCTGAGGAACTCCTGGATCTCATTCATGAGATCGAGAGTGAAGCCGGACGGGAGAGAAAGATTCACTGGGGTCCCAGGACCTTAGATCTCGATATATTGTTCTATGATGATATTGTTTTGGATACCACGGACCTTACCATTCCTCATCCTGAGATAGCGAAGAGGGATTTCGTACTTCGTCCTATGGCACAGATCGCCGGGCATTTGCGCCATCCTCTTAATCATAAGAGAATTGATGAGATGCTTAGTGAATTATCGGAGAGATAAGAGAAGTTTAATTAAGCTTAAGAGACGGGAGAAAGGTTTTGCAAAGCTACATTGAGGGATTGGCCAAGGGGACTTTTTCATACGATTCCCCGAGGATCATCATGGATACCGACTGTGTTGAGTTTTCCATGGGAGTGGACAGTGTACATAAGGGAAGCTTCCTGATAAATGTTTCCGATGACCGCAGAGCTGAGGGCTTTGTGTATTCGGGAGACCATCGGATGGTTTGCGTTACCAGAGAATTCTCAGGCAACAGTGTGCAGGTATCATATGAATTTAACAGCTTTGGATTGCAGCCGGGCAGCGAATTATGCGGCCGGTTTATTATAGTGTCCACTGCAGGAGAGCTGGAACTTCCCTACAAGGTTACGGTTAAGGCCGGTTCGGAGGGTGAAGATTCCGAAAGCCTTGATCTTGCAGCCTTTGTAAAAAAAGCTTCGGAGGACTGGTACGGAGCTTATGAGATCTTTTCATCAGACCGGTTTTCCAGGCTCCTTATGGAGGAGAATCCCGGCATGCTGTCCTGTTACCGGGCTTTGTGTGCCGACGGCATGAGTATGCAGTGCATGGAGGAATTCCTTACTGGCTTTGGCCAGAAGGACCGGGTTGATTTCGAATTCAGTAACAACGGAGAGATATTCCATAATGTTAATGAGTCTTTTAATCATACCGTTAAGATCAAAAAGAGCGAATGGGGTTACATTCGCTTAGCCATCACCACCGATTCTGATTTTATTATCATCCAGAAAAATGTTCTGACCACAGAGGATTTTGTGGGAAGCACCTGCGATATGATGTTTTTCGTAGAGGCTTCCAAGCTTCACTACGGCATTAATTACGGCAGGATTAAGGTGAGATCCGCATCTGACACCAAGGAGTACATTTTCAAGGTAATAAAGGGACAGGGGGGCGAAGGCGGCCTTAAACTTCGAAGCATCAAGGACCTGGAGGTAGGTCATAATATCTGCGAGTGTATAGAGAAATATTCACTCTTTATGCTGGGAAGGATAAATGAGGCTGAGTGGGCCAAGGAGACGGCGGATAAGCTGGCTTTCCTTACCACGGAATTTCCCGAGAACAAATGGTTTGCCCTGTCAAAGGCCCTGGGGTTTATATATACAGGAAGGACTGAAGAAGCCCTTGCCATCATCGAGGATTTTAAGACCGGCAGTGCGCCTGAGGATAACAGCGGCTTATGGGCCTTTTATCTCTATATGATGACCCTTATAGAGAAAGAGGAATATATAGCAGACCGTATAAAGAATGAATTTAACGACCTTTTCAGGAAGAATAAAGAGTCTCTTATCATGAACCTTATAAGCCCTTATATGAATACTATCCCTGAGGGTCCCATAGAGGTTTACGACCGCTACAAGAGCTGTTTTGAAAAAGGCTATAACAGTCCTCTTTTGTATGCGGCATGTGCAGTAGTTTTAAATGAGAATCCTTTGATATTCGGTAATCCCGATGATACGGATATCTGCATTATGCAGTGGATGGCCAGAAAGGACTGCATTTCTCCTGAGACCGGCCACGTATTTATGGAGCAGCTTTCTTCCTTCAAGAAGTTTTCTCCCGTTGCCTTTCGTATCGGGGAGTATGTCTGCAGATCGTACGATACGCCGGATAATGTGAGATTATTCTGCGGTTACCTTATCAGGATGGATATGACCACTCCCGAGTGCAATAAATGGTACTTAAAGGGAATAGAATACGATCTTAAGGTAACCAGGCTTTATGAGTATTATATAAGCTCCATAGATGACAGCGCAGACATCACCCTGCCAAAGGTTATCTATATGTACTTCAAATACAACAGCAATATAGACAACCGCAAGAAGGCTTTTCTTTTTGCCAAGCTTATAGAGAACAAGAGGGCATATCCGGAAGTTTACGATTACTACAGGGATGCCATGGTCAGCTTCGCAAATGACCAGTTTTTAAAGGGCGTTATTAACGATAACATGGCAGTGATCTACACCGAATTCTTTGATGAGCGGATGATCATGGATAATACCGGTGACCAGTTTATCGATATCGCCTCTGCCTTTAAGCTGGAGACGGAGAATACGGATGTGACCCAGGTTAGTGTGGTTTACAATAAACTGCGGATTGAGAGTACCTATGCCGTAAATGATGGTACTGCCTGCATTATGCTTTATTCCAACGATTACGACCTCATTTTCTCCGACGGAAATGTACGGTTTATGTCCCAGGCATATTCCATAACCCCCTTTGTGGATTTCGGCCTTTTCCTGAAAAGGGCCCTCAGGCTTTACAGAAGCAACGAACGGGTTATAGTTAAATACATGGAAGACGCGGGGAATATGGACTTAAGCCCGGCAGACCAGCTGGAGATGATGTTTACCCTCCTTCATTCCGACAAGGTAAAAGACCATTACAAGACCCTTATTAAGTCGGATATTATTGACTACTACTACAATAACGACAGCGATTACGAATCCTCCAGACTTTTGGAGATTACCTTTAAGGACCTTCCCGTAAGCAGGAAGGTGGAGATGGCGGATGTCCTTATTAAACAGGGCTACTATGAGCATGCTTATAAGCTTATAAGAGGTTTCGGGTACGAGGATATCTCCACCAAGAACCTTCTTAAACTGGCTACGTATATTATTGAAAAGTATAACTATGAGCCTTCCCTTTTCCTTGACCATCTCTGCAAGGATGTATTTGACAAGGGAATGTACAACCAGCAGAGTATCAGGTATTTAAAGGATAATCATGAAGGCAGCATAGATGATCTCAGTAAGATCTGCAGTGCATGTGAGGCTTTTGGAATGGATGTGTACGGCCTGTATGAGCGCATGATAAAGCAGATGCTCTATACGGATCATTTCCTTCCCGAGACGGATGAGATATATGACAAGTACTACAGGATGGGGGCTACCAACACCGTTAACAGGGCCTACCTCCAGTTTCATTCATATTGCTATCTCATTAAGGAGAGGGAGGTTTCCGGACGGGTATTTGAACTCCTTCTTCGGGAGCTTATGTCCGGAGACCATATACATGATGTGTGCAAGCTGGCCCTCCTTAAACACTGGGCCCTGTCCGAGCGGGATGATCGGTGCAGGGAGAGCGTATCGAAGCTTCTTACGGAATTCTTCTACAGGGGGTATAATTTCAGCTCATTTGAGATGCTGGAGAGGATCTATGACCTGGATATTATACCTAAGGGCAGAGTTGTTATAGAATATATCACCAACCCGGAACGGAAGGTGGAGATCCATTATATCTTCGGGACAGAGGATTATGTGGACCAGGAGATGCTTAATGCATTTGAAGGAATCTTTGTAAAGGAATTCACCATGTTCTACGGTGAAGAGATTAAGTATTATATTACCGAGCTTATAGACGGAAATGAACAGGTGGTGGAGAGCGGAACTTACCGGAGAAAGGATCTGACCGAATCGAAGTCACGGAATTCATTTGACATAATGAACGAGATACTTATGTGTGTTGATAATCATGATGATCTGAAGACCGCAGCCCTTATGAAGGAATTCGGGGACAAGAAGTACCTGTCGGAGAAGCTGTTTACTGTTATATAACACTGGGCAGGAGGGAATAAGAAGTATGATTGTATCAGACAGACAGATATATATAGGATATGATCTGTGCAATACATTTTCACAGGTAAGCTATTATCTTCCGGGCATGAAGGGGCCGGTGTCTTTGAGTACCAAGATCGGCGGAGATAATTACCTTATTCCTACGGCCATGTACCGTAAGAGGGGCGGACAATGGCTCTACGGCGATGATGCCATGGCCAATAAGGATAATACGGACGGAGTCTTTATTGACAATATATTAGACCATGCCTTAAAGGATGATTCCTTTGAGATAGACGGAGAGCACATTTCATTTTACTCCTGCCTTGAGATATTTGTGAGAAAGACCTTAAGCCTGATCGGCATAGTAAGAAGTACCACCGAAGAACGCAGGAAGATCTGCTTTACCGTAAGAAGCTTAGACGAGGCCATGGTTAAGCTTTTGGAGAGGATAGCCTCTTCCATAGGCCAGAGCAAGGATAAGATCATTTTCCAGAGCCATAAGGACAGTATGTTTAATTATATCCTCTACCAGAAGAAGGAACTCTGGAACAGGGATGTGGTTTTATTTGACTACGGAAGAGAGAATTTCAACACTTATCACTTAAGGACCGATAAGAGTCGGGTTCCTAATATCGTATATATCGAAGAGAAGCCGGAGCCTTCCATGATAGGCTTAAGGGACGAGGATAAGGACGAAGCCTTCATGAAGGTCATCAGTAATTACCTCCGGGAGGGAGACAAGGTATCTGCAGTCTATCTTACCGGAGTGGAATATAATGATAAGTGGCTCAAAAATTCCCTGCAGGTTATCTGCCGGAACAGGCGGGCATTTATCGGGCAGAATCTCTTCGCCGAGGGAGCCTGCTGCAAGGCAATCAGCGATGTGGAGGAGAGGGCGGACTACCTTTATCTGGGTGAAGCCCGTATGCAGGTTAACATCGGTATTACGGCCTTAGATGGAGGGGTGGAGACCTATATTCCCATTATAAGCGCCGGAGGGAACTGGTACGATACCTACGGTGAGACGGATGTTATTCTTGATGATACCTCAAGCGTAGAGTTTATGGTATCCAATATAGCGGGAGATGTGAGGATCAAACGAAGCTTCGATCTCCACGGACTTCCCAACAGGCCCAATAAGACCACCCGCATCAGGATTGGTCTTAAGCCTATGGGAGTTAATCTTATAAATGTTTCCATGGAAGACATGGGATTCGGAGAGATATTCAGGCGGTCCGGCAAGATCTGGAATTTCAGTCTGGAATACTAGGAGGAAGAAAAGTGGCAGGTCTGATTCACTGCAAAGGACAACTGGCCATACGTCCCTTTAGACTTATAAAAGACGGGGTAAGCGTATACAGCCTGGAAGAATTGTCCTATTACATAGCCGGTAATGTTTATAATATAGATGACGGGATCATGAGTGAGAGACTCTGCGGATGGATAGCCGAGGAGCTGAAGCTTCCCGATCTGGCCAATACCCTTTTTGAATCCATGAAGGGCTTCTCCAGTCTGTCATCATTTGTGGGGATACTCCTTACCTCCTGCGGATATTGCAGCAAGGAAGACATAGATAAGATCAAGGCTGTCCTTGACGAGGTGGGGAATAAGAACGAATTCGCCAGAAGCAAGTTTAAGGCGGACAAGCTTTTGTCGGAGAAGAAATTCACCCTTGCCATAAATGATTACAAGAAGCTTCTGGGGTCTTACGAGGCCAAGAAGGAGCCGGACGATAATGTGGGAGCGGTATGGCACAATATGGGTACGGCTTATGCCGGGCTTTATCTCTATGAGACTGCGGCCGACTGCTTTGAGAGGGCATTTAATCTAAATAATGAGCCTGTTACCTATAACCAGTATAAATACGCCCTTTACATGATGCATGAGACTGCGTATTTCAAGCAGGACCGGGCCGTTCATGTGGACCGGGAAGATCTGGTGGCAGCAGGAGAAGAGGTAAAGAGAGTTTTGGAAGAAGGTATGGGAACCTACAAGGGCCGTCTTATAAAGGAGATATCCGAGGCGGCGCAGATGGGAGATCTGTCTGAGTACTACGGGGAGATAACCGATATTACCAACCGTTGGAAAGCAGAGTGCAGGGAAGCTGTGAAGTAATGGGAAGATGCGATAGCATCTTTGCATATGGAGGTAGAAAGTGGGTTTATTTGATTTTTTCTCACGAAAAAAGAAGGACCGGAATTATGAAGAGGACATAGACCGGGTTTTTGATGCTTCTTTCGGGGGAGCGACAGGGGGAAAGGATGATTTCCATCGGCCGGAGATGAGGCAGCATTTTGTCTTTGACAAATGCGAAGAGATGATAGAATGCTCCCATCAGATGGAAGAAGCCAAGATGGAATATGATTCCGTTACATCCTATCTCATGGATATCGATATTATCGATAACCTCCCCGATGCCCAGAGGGCGGAGATAAATGAGCTGGCAGAGAGGATCAGCGTTCTTGAGGCAGACAGAAAGGAGTACCAGGAGTATTCCAACAGGCTTTCCGATGTGAGGTTTGCGGGAATCCGTATGTACGAGGATGAATTTCCGGCAAATATCGAGAGACTTAAAGAGAATGAGAAGTATAAGGCTGTTGTTAAGCGGGATATAGATGTGCTTTCGGGAGAGAAGGCAAATATTAACGTGACGGTGGAAGAGGCTAAGAGGAGCAATACCAACCTGAAGAAATGGGCATTTTTTATACCTATTATCTTCGGACTTCTCCTGGTGGTTACCTTTGTTTTGAAAATGCAGCTTTATTGGGATATTACCACATTTTTGTGTATCGATATATTTCTTGCCTGTGCGGCGGGGGCAGCAGTTCTTATTAAGAATCAGAAGAACAATACCACCATTACCCAGGGAAAGTATAATCTCAATCATGTAATAGTTCTTCTTAACCGAACCAAGGCCAGATTCGTAAGTATCACCAATGCCGTGGATTACGTCTATGAGAAGTTTAATATCCACTCTTCCTACGAACTGGAGTATCTCTGGAACGAGTATTCGGACCTTAAGAAGGAGAGGGCCAGACACTCCCTGGCTACGGACGATCTGGACTATTACACCAATAAACTGGTCCATGAGCTGGCAAAATACGATGTAAATGACCCGGTTATATGGGGCGGGCAGGTGGAAGCCCTCCTTAACGACAAAGAGATGGTGGAGATCCGTCACGGACTTAATACCAGAAGGCAGAAACTCCGTGCCAGAATAGAAAATAACAGCTCCCGGGCAGAGCAGATCAAGTCCGAGATCATGAATATGGTAAATGAGTATCCTCAGTACTCGGAGGAGATCCTGGATATAGTTAAATCAATTGACAGCAGTCGGGGGATATGATAATATTCATAAGTGGTTTTTAGCGATTTATCAAGGTAAATCGATACTATACTAATTGGAGGAATTTGAAGATGAAGAATAAAGTATTATCACTTATTGTTGCATCACTGCTTGTAGTAGGTTCACTGGCAGGATGCGGTGGAAGTGCAGGCGGTGCAAGTTCTGCAGCGTCCAAGTCAAGCGCAGCAGGATCTTCAGCAGCAGCAAGTTCAGCAGCAGGAAGTTCTGCAGCTGCTTCAGGCAAGACCTTTACAGTGGGATTTGATAAGGATTTCCCGCCCTACGGTTTTGTAGCTGATAACGGTGATTTCACAGGATTTGATATAGATCTGGCAAAAGAAGCCGCTAAGAGAATGGGTATGGAGTTTAAGGCTCAGCCCATCGACTGGGATGCCAAGGACATGGAGCTTAATTCAGGATCCATCGACTGTATCTGGAACGGCTTCACCATTAACGGACGTGAGGACAAGTACACATGGTCCAAGCCTTATGTTAATAACAGCCAGGTATTTGTTGTAAGAAAAGATTCAGGTATTAAGAAGTTTGAAGATCTTAAGGGTAAGATCGTTTCTGTACAGACAGATTCATCAGCTCAGGAAGCTCTTAATGACGAGAAGAATGCAAGTGTTAAGAAGTCTTTAAAGGAAGTTGTTACATGTAAGGAATACAATACGGCATTTATGGATCTTCAGTCAGGTGCCATCGATGCCATTGCCATGGACGTAGGAGTGGCTAAGTATCAGATCACTACCCGTAAGGCTGATTTCGTAGTTCTTGACGGTTCTATCGCAGATGAGCAGTATGGTATCGGATTCAAGCTTGGTAATACGGAACTTAAGGATAAGGTTGAGGCTGCTTTGACAGAGATGGTTAAGGACGGTACATTTGCTACCATTTCCAAGAAGTACTTCAATGATGATATCGGAATTTTTAAATAGAATATTTTAATCGTGCTTTTTTAGGGGAAGCGACCCTGGGGTTGCTTCCCTTTTTAAGGGAGTTTTATAAAAAGGGAGTATGTTATGTCTGTAACAGATATTGCAGTACAATTGGTAAGCGGAATGTGGGTATCATTTGCCATATTCGCATTGACCCTGATATTTTCCCTTCCTTTGGGACTTGTTATCTCCTTCGGAAGAATGTCGAAAAATAAAATATTGTCTCTTATCGTCAGGTTCTATATATCCGTCATGAGGGGAACACCGCTGATGCTGCAGCTTTTCGTGGTATATTTCGGACCCTATTTCCTTTTTGGAATAAGGATCAGTTCGGACTATCGTTTCTGGGCGGCTATTATAGGTTTTGTGCTTAACTATGCGGCCTACTTTGCGGAGATATACAGGGCCGGCATCGAGTCCATGCCCGTAGGACAGTATGAGGCGGCTAAGGTGCTGGGTTACACCGGAAGCCAGACCTTTATCAGGATTATCCTGCCCCAGGTTATTAAGAGGATTCTGCCTCCCGTTACCAATGAGGTTATTACCCTGGTTAAGGATACTTCCCTGGCCTTTGTTATATCCGTTGCGGAGATGTTCTCTGCAGCCAAGGCCATTGCTGCAGCCCAGGCAAGTGTTACGGCACTGGTGGTGGCAGGAGTATTTTACTATGTATTTAATCTGGTAGTTGCTTTGATCATGGATAAGATTGAGAAGAAGCTGAGTTACTATAGATAGAAGATTTCTCGATTATTTGCGGCAGGAGACAGACGTATGAAAGTGTTAGAAATAGAGAAGATACATAAGAGTTTTGGTCCCGGACATCCGGTGCTTGCAGATATTTCTTTTTCCGTAGATGAGGGAGAAGTGGTTTCTATTATAGGACCTTCGGGGTCGGGAAAGTCTACTACACTACGATGCTGTACTATGCTTGAGACCATTGATTCAGGTATGATTAGCTATCTGGGTGAGAAGGCGGCATGGAACGATAGTAACGGTAAGGCTGTTTATGCCAATAGAAGTAAGCTGGCTAAGATATCCGAGGATTTTGGTCTTGTTTTTCAGAATTTTAACCTCTTTCCTCATTTTACTGTAATGAAGAATCTGTGTGATGCACCCATTAATGCTCACGGAAGAGATAAGGATGAGGTTTATGAGACGGCTAAGGGATGGCTTGATAAGATGGGACTGTCTGACAAGGCAGATGATTATCCTTACCAGTTATCCGGCGGACAACAGCAGCGTGTTGCCATAGCAAGAGCCCTTACCCTTAATCCCAAGATACTATTCTTCGATGAACCCACCTCAGCACTGGACCCGGAGCTTACAGGAGAAGTGCTTAAGGTTATCGGGGATCTGGCTTCCATGCATATGACCATGGTTATCGTTACCCATGAGATGACCTTTGCCAAGGACGTGTCCGACCGGGTTATCTTTATGGATAAGGGACAGATGCTTACTGACGACAAGCCGGAGAACATCTTCGGAACTGATAACCAGAGGATTAAGGACTTCCTTGGCAAGTTCCACGGGATCTAGTTTGCTTTATCTTCTACGTAACAGTTCTCGTTTAACCTTGGGAGAAGAGTACTTCTCTTCGCAGTATTTACAGCGATAGATCTCCTTCTCAGGGTCTGTGAGGATGAATACCTGCTCTAACTCCTGCTCGATGGAAGTTATGCAGCGGGGATTCTTACATTTGATAATGTTATGGATCTCCTTGGGAAGCTCTAAGCGCATCTTGTCCACAATCTCACCGTCTTTAATGATATTCACCGTTATATTATGATCTATAAAGCCCAGAATATCCAGATTCAGCTCATCAATCCCGCATTCTATCTTTAAGATATCTTTCTTTCCCATTTTATTGCTTCTTGCATTTTTGATAATGGCTACTGTGCGGTCAAACTGGTCCAGTTTAAGATCGTGATATATGGAGAGGCTGGTACCGGCCTCGATATGATCAAGCACAAAGCCTTCTGTAATCTTTCCTACATTTAACATCTCATATCCTCCTACTATTTTTTTTTAGGAGACAGGGGACGGTTCTCTGTCTCCTTTTTAAAATTCAATAAAATCAACTATTTCGGAGAGGAGACAGAGAACCGTCCCCTGTCTCCTTTTTTTATACTTTGATGCCGAGAAGGGTGAGTATCAGGGCCATGCGGACATAGACTCCGTACTGGGCCTGCTGGAAATAAGCTGCTCGCGGATCATCGTCTACTTCCACGGATATTTCATTAACACGGGGAAGGGGATGAAGGATGAGCATGTCATCTTTGGCGAACTTCATTTTCTCCTTATCTAAGATGTAGAAGCCCTTCATGCGCAGGTATTCCTCTTCGTTGAAGAAACGTTCCCTCTGAACTCTGGTCATGTAAAGGATATCAAGTTCTCCCATAACCTCTTCCAGGCGGACAACTTCCTTGAAGTTAATATTATTATGGATCAGCACATCATCTCTGATATAGCTGGGAATCCGCAATTCTTCAGGAGAAATAAGGACGAAATTCACATTAGTGTATCTTATGAGAGCATTTATAAGTGAATGGACTGTACGACCGAACTTAAGATCACCACAGATGCCGATGGTGAGATTATCAAGACGGCCTTTCATGGAACGAATGGTAAGAAGATCCGTAAGTGTCTGGGTGGGGTGCTGGTGACCGCCGTCACCTGCGTTGATAACAGGAATCTTAGACTTGCTGGATGCTACTAAGGGAGCGCCTTCCTTGGGATGCCTCATGGCACATATGTCAGCGTAACAGGAGATTACCCTGATGGTATCGGCTACGCTTTCACCCTTGGCGGCTGAAGAACTTCCCGCATCGGAAAAACCGAGAACCGATCCTCCCAGGTTAAGCATGGCCGCTTCAAAGCTAAGTCTGGTCCTGGTACTGGGCTCATAAAAGGCAGAAGCCAGTTTCTTGCCGGCACAGGCATGGGCGTACTTTTCGGGATTATTTTCAATGTCATTTGCCAGATCGAAAAGCTTATCAAGCTCATCAACCGTGAAGTCCAAAGGACTCATTAAATGCCTCATTTAACGTACCTCCGTTTATATTATTCTTATATATGATACGATAACCCCAATCAAAATTCAATTAAAAAAGGAGACAGGGGACGGTTCTCTGGGGTGAGCCCTTGGGGACGGGGTTAGTGGCTCATTTTGATAAAAAACTAAATATGATTACACATGTGGACAAAATGAGCCACTAACCCCGTCCCCAAGGGCTCACCCCAGAGAACCGTCCCCTGTCTCCTTTATATGCAAAATGCACAATTTTTTATGAAAAATCAAATTTTACTGGTTGTTTGTCTAATTGAAATGGCACTTTGTTTATGCTATCCTTTAAAATGCTGGAAAAATGCGGAATTATAAAGAGGTGCAGGAATGACAGAGGTTAGACATCTATTTGAATGCCTTGATTATGAAGTTGTTCAGGGCGGATTATCAGGCGAGATATCAGAGCTGGTATATGATTCCAGAAAGGTAACCAAGGATTGCCTTTTTGTTTGCATTACCGGTGCCAAGGCAGACGGACATGATTTCATTCCCCAGGTATCACAAGGGGGTGCATCGGTTATAGTTGTGGAGAAAGACGTGGATGCACCGACTGATATTACAATTATCAAGGTGGCAGATACCAGATTTGCTTTAGCCCTTCTGTCAGCATCATTTTTCGGTAACCCCGCAGAGAAGTTGAGGGTAGTGGGTATTACCGGCACCAAGGGTAAGACCACCACCACCTATATGATTAAGTCCATTCTGGATAACGCAGGGCATAAATGCGGCCTTATCGGAACCATAGAGACCATTATCGGGGATAAGAGCTACAAGGCTCTTAATACCACTCCCGAATCTTACTATATACAGAAATACCTTCGCCAGATGGTGGACGAAGGATGTGACTGCGCTGTTATGGAGGTGTCCTCCCAGGGACTGATGCTTAACAGGACCGCAGGAATTCTCTTTGACATCGGAATCTTTACCAACCTTTCGAAGGATCATATCGGTCCGGATGAGCATAAGGATTTTGATGATTACCTTCACTGCAAATCCATGCTTTTCAAGCAATGCAAGATAGGAATCTTTAATATAGACGACCCCTACTACGAAAGGGTCCTTAACGGACACGGATGCAGCGTGGAGACCTTCGGATTCTCTGAAAATGCCGGACTTCGCGCCTACGATTACAAGCTTATCAATGAAAAAGGCCGTATCGGTGTTGATTTCAAGGTAAAGGGTATAGTAGACGGTGAGTTCGAGCTGGATCTTCCCGGAAGATTCTCTATTTATAATGCCCTGGCAGCCATAGCCGTATGCGAGATATTTGATACTCCCAAGGAGGTCATTAAGAAAGCCCTTAAATGCGCCAAAGTTAAGGGACGTATAGAACTGGTAAAGGTTTCGGATGATTTTTCACTGATGATAGACTATGCTCATAATGCCTTTGGCTTAGAGAGCCTCCTTTCCACCCTGAAGGAGTATAACCCTAAGAGGCTGGTATGCTTATTCGGATGCGGAGGCAACAGGGACCGCAACAGGAGGTTTGAGATGGGTGAGGTTTCCGGACGGCTGGCTGACCTTTCCGTTATCACATCGGATAACCCCAGATTTGAAGAACCTGAAGCCATTATAGAGGATATTGTCACAGGTATTAGCAAAACAGATGGAAAGTATGTTACAATAGTTGACAGAAAAGAAGCCATTAAGTATGTTATTGACAACGGTCAGCCCGGAGACGTTATAGTCCTGGCAGGAAAGGGTCACGAGGATTATCAGGAGATTAAGGGAGAGAAGTTCCCCATGGATGAAAGAGACATAATCCGGGATATTCTTGCGCAGAAGCAATGATCGTTTTAAGGAGTATATATGTCGGAGTTTGCGGATATCATAATTGATATATCCCACGAACAGCTTGATAAGACATTTCAATATATTATCCCTGAGGAGCTTGCAAGTCAGGTTACCGTGGGAAGTGAAGTTATTGTACCCTTCGGAAGAGGTAATCGTAAAACCAAGGGTTATGTTATAAGTAAACAATCGCAGCCTGTCTTTGACATAGAGAAGATGAAGGCTGTGGAATCGGTATCCCCCAGAGGCGTTGCCATTGAGGGACAGCTGATACGTCTGGCGGCCTGGATTAAGGAGAACTGCGGTTCTACCATGATTCAGGCTTTAAAAACGGTTCTCCCCGTGAAGAAACAGGTAAAGGAGCGTAAAAGAGAAGACGGCTTCGTAATTGAACCTGAGGAGGCCGGGGAGATCGTCCTTAACGAAGATCAGAAAAATATAGTGGATTCCGTCGAAAATGACAAAGAGAGTCCGGATGCATATCTGATCCACGGAATCACCGGCAGTGGCAAGACGGAAGTCTATATGGAGATCATCCGGCGGGAGGTAGAGCAGGGAAGAGCGGCCATTATGCTCATCCCGGAGATAGCCCTTACCTACCAGATGGTTAAGCGCTTCTACGGTCGATTCGGAAACCGGGTGGCTATTATTAATTCCAGGCTGTCCCAGGGGGAGCGTTACAGCTGTTTTGAGGCGGCATTAAAAGGTGAAGTTGATGTGGTTATAGGCCCCAGATCCGCCCTGTTTTCACCCTTTAAGAACCTGGGAGTGATAATTATCGACGAAGAGCATGAACAGTCATATAAGAGCGAAACGGTGCCCCGATACCACGCCAGAGATGTGGCCATAGCCAGGGCTAAGATGTGCGGGGCCAAGGTTGTCCTGGGATCTGCCACACCTTCCGTTGACAGTTACTACCGGGCCATGGAGGGGGCTTATAAGCTCTTTACTCTAAATAAACGTGCTACGGGAAGCAGCCTTGCCAACACTCATATAGTTGATATGAGAGAGGAACTGCGAAGGGGCAATAAGTCCATCATTTCCGGCAAACTTCGTTCTCTTATTGAGGATCGGCTTTCCCGCAGGGAACAGATAATGCTCTTTATCAACCGCAGGGGTTATGAGAGTTTCGTGTCCTGCAGAGCCTGCGGCAAGCCCATAAAATGTCCCCACTGCGATGTGGCCCTTACCCAGCACGGAAGAAACCGTCTGGTCTGCCATTATTGCGGTTATACCGAAACCTTTACTAAAGTGTGTAAGGAATGCGGCTCTCCCTATGTGGCGGGATTTAAGGCCGGTACCGAGAAGGTGGAGGGAATAGTAAAACTCATGTTTCCTCAGGCTAAGATCCTTCGTATGGATGCGGATACCACCACCACCAAGAACGCCCACAGCAAGATCCTTGCCTCATTTGCCAATCATGAGGCGGATATCCTTATCGGAACCCAGATGATAGTTAAGGGGCACGATTTTGAAAATGTTACATTGGTGGGGGCTTTGGCGGCAGACCTGTCCCTTTATGCCTCCAATTATATGTCTTCGGAGCGGACCTTTCAGCTCCTTACCCAGGCGGCGGGAAGAGCCGGAAGAGGAGGATTGTCGGGAGACGTGGTGATCCAGACCTACAGCCCTGACAACTACGCTGTTACAGCGGCGGCAGACCAGGACTACCGGGCCTTTTACGAGAAAGAGATAAGATACCGGAAGTTGATGAATTATCCTCCGGTTCGAAATATGCTGCTTATTATGTTATCCGCAAATGATGAGGCCCTGGTGACGGAGGCTGCAGCCTCTCTGGCTGGTATGATCCCGGAGAGGAGAGACATACTTGTTAACGGTCCTGCCGCGGCCCAGGTGGCTAAAGTCAAAGATATGTATAAGCAGGTTATATATATCAAGGCTGACAGTATAAAAATACTCAGTGACCTTAAAGAAGACCTTGATATTTATATTAAAAATGATTTATCATCAAGGGGCGTAGGTGTAATATTTGATTATAATCCGTTAAATTTTGTCTAAGGAGTGAGATATATGGCATTAAGAACCATTCGTGAAATGGGAGATCCCATTTTGGAGAAGAAATGCAAACCAATTAAGGAGCTGAACGATAAGATAAAGACCCTTATCGGAGATATGTTTGATACCATGTACGAGGCTGACGGAGTAGGCCTTGCAGGCCCCCAGGTGGGAGTGTTGAAGCGGATCTGCGTTATAGATACCAGGGAAGAAGGAGAGAAGGTCTGCCTTATTAATCCTGAGGTTTTAGAGACTTCAGGAGAGCAGGAGGGAGACGAGGGCTGCCTGTCAGTGCCCGGAAGATGCGGTATGGTCCGCCGTCCCATGAAGGTTAAACTTAAAGCCTTAAATGAGAACTTCGAGGAAATAGAGATAGAGGGTGAAGGCCTCTTTGCCAGAGCCATGCTTCATGAGCTTGACCATTTAGAGGGCATTCTTTATGTATCAAAGGTTGAAGGTGAATTAAAGTATGTGAATAACGATGACGACGAAGAGGAGTCGGCTGAGGAGTAGGGTATGAAATTTGTATTTATGGGGACACCGGATTTTTCGGTGGGGATATTTGAAGAACTGATAGACCTGGGGCATAAGTGTGTTATGGCTGTGACACAACCGGACCGGCCCAAGGGGCGGGGTCATGAAGTGCAGTTTCCGCCGGTGAAGGAGGCAGCCCTTAAGAGAAATGTTCCGGTGATGCAGCCGGCAAACATATCGGATTCGGTGTGCGTGGAAGATTTAAAAGCTTTGGGAGCCGACGTTTTCGTGGTGGCAGCCTTTGGTCAGCTTTTGTCAAAGGAAGTGCTGGATATACCTAAGTACGGATGTATAAATATCCATGCTTCACTTCTTCCTAAATATCGGGGGGCATCCCCTATACAATGGGCTGTTATAAACGGAGACGAAGTAAGCGGTGTTACTGCCATGCTTATGAATGAGGGCTTAGACAGCGGAGATATTATCATGAAGAGGGAAGTAACCCTTGATCCGGAGGAGACGGGAGGAAGCCTCTTTGACCGGCTGGCTAAGGAAGGGGCCATCCTTGCGGGAAAGACCTTAACAGCCATAGAGAATGGTCAGGCCCATTTCGAGAAACAGGATGATGCCCTGGCTACATATACCAAGAAGATAGATAAGAGCCTGGGAAGGATAGACTGGAGAGCCCCTGCTGTGGCTATAGAACGCCTTATAAGAGGATTAAACCCCTGGCCCAGCGCCTATACGAAACTGGGAAATAAGACGCTGAAGCTGTGGAAAGCCTCTGTGTATGAAGGGGAATCCGAGGCAGAAGCCGGACGGGTTATATATGTGGATAAGAAGACCTTAAGGATTCAGTGCGGAAAGGATGCACTGGATATAGAAAGACTGCAGCTGGAGGGTAAGAAAGCCATGGATACCGACGCCTTCCTGCGAGGTTATAATATTGATGTGGGAGATAAACTGGGAGGATCTAATGGCAGAGATTAATACCAGGGAGATAGTTCTGGCTATCCTTCTTCAGGTCACGGAAGAAGGCAGGTACAGTCATCTAGTAATAAACGGTACTCTTGATAAGTATATGTATCTTGAGAAGCAGGACAGGACCTTTATCAAGCGTGTCAGTGAAGGAACCATTGAGAATCTTATACGGATCGATTATGTGATAGATCTGTATTCCAATACAAAAGTCGTTAAAATGAAGCCTGAGATTAGAAATATTCTGAGGCTTTCAGTTTATCAAATTCTTTTTATGGACGCTGTACCCGATTATTCCGTCTGCAATGAGGCTGTAAAGCTTACTCTTGCAACGAAAAAATACAGAAACCTTAAAGGGTTTGTAAACGGGGTTTTAAGGACTATATGCAGGGAAAGGGACTCTGTTTCCTATCCTGATGCAGCCACAGAGTACTCCATTCCGAAGTGGATATGCAACCAGTGGGAGACTCAATACGGAAAAGACATAGCAGATATTATGATAAGGTCTCAAAATGAGCCTTCTCCTCTGACTATACGCCCGGGATATAAGACCTCCCTGTCGGAATTAAAGGATATTCTTGGACAGGAAGGAGTGAATTATTGCAAAGCCCCCTATATTGAAGATGCACTGGAAATATCAGGCTTCGACAATTTGACAAACCTTAAAAGTTTTGTTAACGGAAGATTTTATATACAGGATATCAGCTCTATGCTGGTCGGCCTGGTTGCTGCACCGAAAAAGGGTGATTTCTGCCTTGATGTATGTGCCGCACCAGGAGGAAAAAGCCTTCACCTGGCGACCCTTATGGATAACACCGGAAGGGTTATAGCCAGAGATAAAAGCGATTATAAAGTAAGCTTGTTAAATGAGAATTTCAAAAGAAGCGGACTTTCCAATATCAGTGCAGAATGCTTTGACGCCACTGTTTATGATGCTTCTGTGGATTCCAGTGCAGATATTCTTATATGTGACCTGCCCTGTTCCGGACTTGGGGTTATCAGGAGAAAGCCGGATATACGTTATAAGATGAATGTTAAAATGCAACAAGACTTAATTCGACTCCAAAGAGAAATTATATCTACAGTATACAAATATGTAAAAGTAAATGGCAAGTTAATATATAGTACTTGTACTACTAACCTGGAAGAGAACATAGAGAACGTAAAATGGCTTACAGACCACCTTCCCTTCCATACCGAGAGCATAAATATGGAATTACCGGAAGAACTTAGGTGTGACTCTGGGGAGAAAGGATACATTCAACTTATATCAGGAGTAAATAAGTGTGACAGCTTCTTTATTTGCAAGCTTTTGAGAGATTCGTAAATGGGAGAAAAAATGATGATGGAAGGGCTGGATATCAGGTCCATGACAATTTCAGAGCTGGAAAATTTGGCTGTATCGTATGGAGAGAATCCGTATCGAGGCACTCAACTTTTTTCCTGGTTTCATGATAAAAAAGTGGAAGATTTTGACCAAATGACCAATATTTCAAAGGCTTTCAGGGAGAGACTCGGGAGGGAGCAATCCCTTATGCCCCTTGAGATAGAGAAGGTTCTTAAATCAGAATTAGACGGTACACGCAAGTATCTTTTCAGGCTATTTGACAATAACATTATTGAAAGTGTTCTTATGAAGTATAAACACGGGAATTCAGTCTGTATATCTTCCCAGGTGGGATGCCGCATGGGCTGCAGGTTCTGCGCCTCTACCATAGACGGCTTAGAGCGAAACCTTAACCCTTCAGAGATGCTTTCCCAGGTATATAACATAGAAAAAGACCTGGGAGAACGGATATCCAATATAGTTGTTATGGGATCCGGGGAACCCCTTGACAATTTCAATAATCTCATACGTTTTATTGAGCTTGTATCCCACGATAAGGGCATAAACATCAGTCAGAGAAACATTACGGTTTCTACCTGCGGGATAGTTCCTAAGATATATGAACTGGCAGATATGGGTTTGCAGATAACTCTTGCCATTTCCCTTCATGCCTCATCCCAGGAAAAAAGAAGGGAAATAATGCCTGTTGCCAACAAATATGACTTAAAGGAACTTCTGTCCGCCTGCAGATACTACTTTGACAAAACAGGCAGGCGTCTTACCTTTGAATACAGCCTTATTAAGGGGGTTAATGACACCGATGAGGATGCCCTGGAACTTTGCACCTTACTTGCGGGCCTAAATGCCCACATTAATCTGATCCCCGTTAATCCCATCAAGGAGAGACAGTATCGTCAGTCGGATAAAGAGGCGGTTATGTCATTTAAGAATAAACTTGAAAAGAATGGGAGAAATGTTACAATTAGAAGAGAAATGGGTCGGGATATTAACGGCGCATGCGGACAGTTGAGGAGAACTTATAAGAAGGAGTAACCTTTGTATGAAAGCATACGGCATGACTGATATCGGCAAAAACAGAGTCGTTAATCAGGACAATATATATGTATCCACCACACCGGTAGGTAATCTGCCCAATCTGTTTGTGGTAGCCGACGGTATGGGAGGTCACAGGGCTGGAGATTATGCCTCCAGATATGCTACGGATGCTGTTGTTGAGAGTATTACCAATAACGCAGAGACCGATATTAAGAAGATAATAACCAAGGCAGTAGAGGATGCCAATTCCCTTGTGTTTAAGAAATCTGAGGAGAAGGAAGATTTCAGGGGGATGGGAACCACCCTCGTTATCGCTGCCATCTCAGGTGACGAGCTGACAGTTGCCAATGTAGGCGACAGCCGGCTTTATCTTATTGAGGGCAGCATCATTAAACAGCTGACCCAGGATCATTCACTTGTTGCCGAGATGGTGAGGATGGGCCAGATAGATGAGCAGGAGGCCAGACGGCGCCCTGACAAGAATATCATAACCCGCGCCATCGGGATTTCGGATGTTATTCATGCCGATTTTTTTAAGAGCAAGGTAAAAGATAATGAATATGTGCTTTTGTGCTCCGACGGATTGTCAAATATGCTGGAAGATTCAGAGATGTTATCTGCGGTCACGGGAAGTGACCCAATAGAGAAGAAGACATCCATGCTTATTGATTTGGCCAATCAAAAGGGCGGCAAAGATAATATATCGGTAATTATTATAGAACCAGAAGATGAGGTAGGGGCATGATAAGAGAAGGAATGTTTTTAGGAGACAGATATGAGATCATTTCGCAGATAGGTACCGGCGGAATGTCTGATGTATATAGAGCTATGGACCATAAGCTTAACAGGTATGTTGCCATTAAGGTCCTTAAGAAGGAGTTCGCCCAGGATGCCACTTTTGTTTCAAAATTCGTGGTTGAAGCCCAGTCGGCAGCCGGATTATCCCATCCCAACATTGTTAATGTATATGATGTAGGGGATGAGAGCGGTATTCATTATATCGTCATGGAGCTTGTTGAAGGCATCACCCTGAAGTCTTATATAGAGAAGAAGGGCCGCCTTACATTTAAGGAAGCAGTCAGCATAGCCATCCAGATGGGCAACGGTATTGAAGCGGCTCATAACAATAAGATCATTCACAGGGATATTAAGCCCCAGAATATTATTATCTCCAGGGACGGCAAGGTTAAAGTTACGGATTTCGGTATCGCCCGTGCCGCCACCAGTAATACCATCAGCTCCAGTGTTATGGGGTCGGTTCATTATACCTCACCGGAGCAGGCCAGAGGCGGATATGTTGACGAGAAGAGTGACATTTATTCCATGGGTATCACCCTTTACGAGATGGTTACGGGACGGGTGCCCTTTAATGCCGACTCTGCCGTAGCTATAGCAGTTATGCATATTCAGGAAGAGATGATACCTCCCAGCAGGTTTGTGGACGATCTTCCTGTCAGTGTTGAGCAGATTATACTTAAGTGTACTCAGAAGAATCCAGACAAGAGGTATCATAACGTGGGAGATCTGGTTATGGATCTTAAGCGTTCTCTGGTTGAGCCGGACGGTGATTTCGTTAATCTCCAGTCTGACCTCTTTGATAATCCCACGGCAGTTATGAGTGAAGCCGATCTTAAGACCATTAAAGACCGTTATCCGGACCTCAGTGATGATTCCGATGAAGATGATACCTGGGAAGAAGACGGAGATAACAGCGGTGCTTCATACCAGTCCCAGCAGTATTACGAGGAGGATGAGGATGATGATGACAGAGAGGTTAATCCCAAGCTGGATAAGGCCATTATCGCTCTGGGCATAGGCGCCGGCGTTATTATCCTTTTGATAGTTCTGTATCTGGGCGGAAGCGCATTCGGATTCTTCAAGTTCTCCGGAGGGGGAGCGTCTAAGACTACAGAGGCCAGTGCTGCGGACAAGATTGAGATGATCGAGATTACAGGCAAGAGCTATGATGAGGCCAAGAAGCTGCTTAATGACTTAGGCCTCGGAATCAAGCAGGTTTCCGAGCAGGAGACTGACAAGTACCCCAAGGGTTATGTAATATCTCAGAATGTAAAGAAGGGCCAGGCCGTTAATAAAAATACCACCATTGAAGTTGTGGTAAGCTCAGGAGCCACCACCATTCTCGTTCCTTCGGTAGTAGACCTTGAAGAGCAGGCCGCTATTAACAGATTAAGCGATTATAAACTTAAGGCAGTAAGAGATTACAAATACGATAATACGACAGATGCAGGTATAGTTATATCCCAGTCACCCAAGGCTGATGAGAAGGCAAAAGAGGGAGATACCATTAATCTGGTGGTTAGCCGGGGACCGGAAAATAAGATGGCTACGGTGCCGGATCTCTACGGAGCTACCCAGCCCCAGGCTAAGGCAGCCCTTGAGAAGGAAGGACTGCGGCTGGGCAGCGTTACCAGAACCATTAACGCCAGCTTCTCCAAGGGCCAGATCTGCCAGCAGCAATATGAGCCGGGTTCAAGTATCAAGACAGGTTCTACCGTGGATATAACCATAAGTGACGGTGACGGCAGTGTACCTGAATCTTCCGCAGCAGCGGAAGCTTCCTCGTCTGCTGCATCGGAATGACGGGAATGATAAATGTACGGTAAGATTATTAAGGGAATAGCCGGTTTCTATTATGTATATGTATCCGGATCCGGATTATATGAGTGTAAGGCCAAGGGCATATTCCGTAAAGATAATATCAAACCCATGGTAGGAGATAACGTTGAGATAGACGTTATAGATGAGGCAGAAGGCACAGGTAACATTAAAAGCCTCTACCCGCGTAAAAACGAGTTAATAAGGCCTGTGGTGGCCAATATAGACCAGGCCCTTGTGATATTTGCGGTTAAAGAGCCGGATCCCAACTTTAATCTCTTGGACCGCTTCCTTGTATCCATGGAGATTCAGGGGGTTCCCGGAATCATATGCTTTAACAAGCAGGACAGGATTTCGGAAGAGGAGAAGGCCTTCTTAAACGATGCTTACGGAAAAAGCACTTACAGACTGATATTTACTTCTGCCAAATACGGAGAGGGGATAGATGAACTTAGAAGTATCCTTTCGGGGAAGACCACGGCTGTGGCCGGTCCTTCGGGAGTGGGCAAGTCTTCTATCATTAAGGCCATTAATCCCGGGGCTGACGTTGAGACGGGAGAGATCAGCAGGAAGCTGGCCAGAGGTAAGCATACCACCAGACATTCGGAGATCATAAGGATCGATGATGATACATTTATTATGGATACACCGGGTTTTTCTTCCCTTTATGTGGATATAGAACATGAAGAAGAACTGAAGGATTATTTCCCGGAGTTTGCCGACTTCGCCCCTGAGTGCAGATTTAACGGTTGTGTCCATATTAATGAACCGGATTGCGCTGTGAAGGCTGCGGTTGCTTCCGGGAAGATCAGTGATATCAGGTACAAGAGCTATATAGCTATATACGAGGAGATTAAAGCCAAACGGAGGTATTGATATGCTCATTTTATCCCCGTCGATTCTTTCGGCGGATTTTTCCGTTCTGGGAGAGGAGATTAAGACCGTAACAGATGCGGGAGCGGAATATATTCATATAGATGTTATGGACGGGGCATTTGTAAACAGTATTTCCTACGGAATGCCCGTTATCAAATCCATCAGAAAATGCACGGATGCAGTCTTTGACGTCCATCTTATGGTTAATGAGCCCATAAGATATATCGATGATTTTGCAGAGTCCGGAGCAGACATCATTACCGTTCATCAGGAGGCCTGCAGTGACTTGAAGGCCACTATCCGGGCCATCAGGGATGCGGGAAAGAAGGTGGGGATCTCCATTAATCCGGACACCAAGGTTTGCGTCCTTTCCGATGTGGTACATTTATGCGATATGGTGCTTATTATGAGCGTACATCCGGGTTTCGGAGGCCAGTCATTTATACCCCACAGTCTGAATAAGATCAGAGAGACAAAGGAACTTCTTAAGGCCAAAGGCTTGGAGAATGTTGATATAGAGGTTGACGGGGGTATCTGTCCCGACAATGTAAGAGAAGTTCTTAAGGCCGGAGCCAATGTTATAGTTGCCGGAAGCTCCGTCTTTAAGGGAGATGCCGCTGAGAATGTAAAAAGATTTCTTGAAATTTTTAATGAGTGAGTGGAGACACCGAAAGTCTTTCACTCACTCATTTGCTTCTATACATAAAAGATATCCCTCTTTGTAGGATATATGACCGGAATCCGCCTTAATCTCATTGCTGGAGGCCAGGCTTTTTTGTATGGTCAGGGTGTAATCTGACAGGTTATATTTGAAACCGCTAAGACTAAGACCGGTAACCTGCTCTGATAGGGGGATGAATGATACGTAGTCTCCGTAACAGGACTCTTTCTTAATGCAAAAATCCTTGGGTGCTATATAGACCTTGTTATGAGGGTCGTACATGTAAGCACAGACTCCCCGGTCATAAGCATGGGTAAGACCCTGCAGGGCAGCCAGGGTGTGATCTAAACGGCTGCCAAAAGCCCCCAGGATATACACTTCTCCAAAACCGGAATCTTTACATACCAGCTCAGTGGCCCTTATTATGGCAAGCTGGGTGTCGGTCTCGTCCTTTTCGGATTTGAATTCATGCTTTATTATTCTTTCATTTTCAAAAAATGAGCGCACTTCATCCCGGGATACGGAGTCATAGTCCCCTAAGATCTCATCCGGAGTAATTCCGGCTTTTTTAAGGAAGAGAAGACCCCTGTCCGCTCCGATTATATATGGATTATTATGATCCTTAATAAAATCACAGGCAAAAGCATCATGGATACTTCCGCCTGTGATAATTATTACAGCTCTTTTACGATCAGCCATAAAACAATTAGTCCTCAACAATCTCAAGAACGTCCATAGGACACTTCTTAACGCAGATACCGCAAGCGATACATTTGCTGGAGTTGGGCTTATCCTCTACCTTGATCATAAGGTTGAAGGGACAAGCTTCAACGCACTTACCGCATCCGTCGCAGAGTTTCTTATCAACTGTGTAAACACCCTTAGCGTTCTGAGTAATAGCCTTATTGGGACATGCTTCTGCGCACTTACCGCACTGGGGACATACAACAGGTTTAGCCTCACCCTTCTTGTCTACGATCTGGATAACTGACTTGCCGGGATCGAATACCTTGTAGTAAGCTTCCGAACAAGCACGTACGCACTCAAGACATGCCATACATGTAGCGCCCTTTTTGACTTTAAGCTTCTTCATTTCATAACCTCCATTTTAATTCATAAAAGAATTTTTCCAACTCAATTATTATAGCATGGTTTGGCATTATCGTCAAAGCATAAAAGTCTGCGATATACGGGCAGAAGCATAAAGAGCATAATGAAGAAACTTACGTCGTAGCTTAGGTATACAACGATCATTGAAGGGAATATGGGAACAAGGATCTTGCACCATATAACCCTGAATAAGCTGTAGCATACCAGGGTGCATATCATGGGGTAGAAGGTCTTTCCCATTCCCTTTATGGCACCCAGGTAGACCTGGTTCATGGCATACACGATGTAAACCGGCATGTTAAAAAGCAGGGCCTGGTGGGCATTGAATAAAATGTCGGCATCAGTGGTAAAGATCTTTAAGAGCAGGGGAGATGCCAGGGCTATAACATTGCTTAAGGGGAAGATCACCATCCACATTACCCTGTTGCTGATCTTAACCGCTTCTTTTATACGGTCCATCCTGCCGGCGCCGTAGTTCTGACCTACAAAACCCGTCAGAGCTATACCGTAGGCGAAGCAGGGGAGATATACGCAGCCCTCAAGCTTGGAGTAACAGGTCATGCCCGCCATGGCTGCGGGTCCGAAGCTGTTAATGGTAGTCTGGATTATAAGGGTGGATATACTCATAAAAAGGGCCTGCATTCCTGCGGGAACACCTATTTTAAGCATGTCTTTTATCTCGGATAAGGTAAGTCCTTCGCCCCTTACTTTTAAGGCACAGCCTTCATCAAGTCGCAGAAGGCGGACAAAAAGAAGAAGGGCCAGAAGCCACTGGGCTATAAGGGTGGCAAGGGCTGCTCCGGCTATACCCATCTTAAAGAAGACAACAAATACTATATCGAGGACCAGATTGGTAAGACATGAGGCTAAAAAGCAGATAAGGGGAGCCTTTGTGTCGCCTAAGGAACGCAGAATAGCCGTTCCCACATTGTAAATAAGCTGGGCCGTTAAACCAAAACAACAGATATGAATATAGGTAATGGCATAGGGACGTACTTCATCGGGACAGCTAAGGAGTGTCAGATAGGCATCGGAAGCGGTAAAGGTAAAGATGTTAAGCACGATTCCCGTAATAAAGGTCAGTCTGATTACCGAACTCATGGTTTTACGAAGCTTGTCGTAATCGTATTCTCCGAAGAGCTTACCTGTAACCACGCTTATTCCTGAGGAAAAACCTATAAAGAAATTAATGAATATGGACATCAACAGTCCGGCAATACCTGTAGAGGCAAGGGCACCGCTGCCTGCAAAATGCCCCACAACGGAGCAGTCGGTTATATTATAAAGCTCCTGAAGCAGCTGAGATGCCAGTACCGGCATGGCAAATGCAAAGAGTGTTTTCCCTATGGGACCGTTTTCTACGTGGATTACCTTGGACATACTTAAGCCTCCTATATGATTTTATTATATCTTTCCTTATAAACAGTGGATATTACAGGAATTTTATGATAGGATATAATAAAATGTTATATCGTCAATGATTTAAAGGAGAAAAGTAATGGAACTTCGCTCGCTGGAATATTTTCTTGCCTGTGTTGAAAAGGGGTCATTAACAGGGGCGGCAGAAAGCCTATATACCACCCAGCCCCATGTAAGCCAGGTTATCAAGTCCCTGGAGTGGGAACTGGGAGTTAAGCTTTTCCGCCGTACCGGGTCCGGGATTGAACTTACGGATGAAGGGGAAAAAGTAAGGTTTTATGCGGAGAATACCCTTAAGAATGCAAGACTCATAAAAGAAACCTGTGCCATCGAAAGTAACGAGATCCTGAGGGTGGCTGTTAATTCCTCCAGCCGTCTGGCTTATTCCATGGAAGAATTCATAAGTAGTGAGGAGAATAAAGATCTCGCCCTGCAATACACTGAGTGCAGCATTGAGGAAATGATGAACCTCATTACTCTGAGGCATTATGATATGGGGCTGATATTCGTGCCGGAGAACAAACTCACGGCCTTTTCCTATATGTCAGAGCACAGACATCTTAAATTCACCACGATTTTTAAAAGCGATCTGATTCTCAGCTGCGGCAGCAAAAGCAGATTCTATAATAAGAAGCTGATCCGGCCGGAGGATCTGGACGGGGTCAGCCTGATCCAGTCTGAGGACGATTTCTTCTCCGTTGATGAACTTCTCCTTGAGCATGAAGGCTTTAAAAACGGTAAGATTAAAGTGAACAAAAGAATCCGCACCAACAGCATCCATCTGATCCTCCGGATCCTTAACAATACTGATATATGCAATGTGGGAAGTTATCTCTTTAAGGACGGGATAGAGCAGGGAGGCTTCTACGGCCCGGTGATCGACGGCTTTCAGGATAAGGTATATTTCGGTTACATGCAGGCTGATAACAGGGAACTTGGTGAAAAGGCAAGGGATTTCCTAGAAAGATTGTCTGATTCCAAATAAGTTTTAAAATGATTTGAATCGGCATGTTGTATTGGAAGAGTCAGTTATGTTATGATAACGAAGGATTATATGGAGATTATGAACTTAGGAGGAAAAAGAGTTATGGATTATGAGAATACTGCAAGAAATACTTTTCACAGAGACGGCGCCAACTGTTCACAGGCTATAGCAGCAGCTTTTTCTGATAAGCTGGGCATTACTCCTGAGAAGGCTATGGAGATTACTCCGCCTCCCAGAAGCATAGAGGGCAAATGCGGCGCGGTTCTTGCATCTGAGATGATACTTGACAAGCTTGGAATCAATAAGAAGGCTGAGTTTGAGGAGCAGTTTATTAAGCTTAACGGAACAATAGAGTGTAAGAAGCTTCTGGCATCAAAAGAAAAACTGTCCAAGAACTGCCACGATTATGTTGGTGATGCGGCAAGGATCTTAAACAGTCTTATTGGATGATTATTTATCGAAGTTAATTATATCATCTCTCATGGGAGTAAAGGTTTCTAAGGCTGCGGAGTCTTCCAGACAGTAGTATGTATGGGGGACGTTGCTTTGGAAACTTACGGAGTCTCCGGCGCAGAGTATCTGTTTCTCATCTCCATGGGTTATTTCCACCTTTCCGGAGATGATGTAGGTACACTGCTCATGGGGATGATGATGAAGAGGGGCGGTATGGCCCTTCTCCATATCAAGACGGCATATAAGAAGATTGTCTGTCCGCGCAAGAACGTGGCGGGTGCAATCGGGAGCAAGTTTATGGACTTCCGTTTCGGAATAGTTAAAAAACATGTAAGCTACCTCCTTGATGAGAATCTTTTCTATGCCAGTATATCATATTTTGTCTTATGTTTAGTATGAAGGAATTATCTAACATTAATAAAACATTTTTGGGAACGGAAGCAGTACTGTATGCCTGTATTGTTATTCTTGATATTACGGGGCTCCTTGCGGATGTTTCCGGTATAATCAAGTTTGTGGCGATATTGGATTGTCTCCTTATGGCGGTTTACATTTTTGTTTCCAACAGAGCCAGGATCAGTCTGTGTTTTTCCATTTCCCTGGCATTTACCCTCTTGGCCGATTTCTTTTTGATCTTTCCAGGCAGGGATATAAGGCCCGGTTTGTTAAGTTTTGTATTTGCCCATATAGTTTATTTGTGCATTATTGAGAATTTTAAGCTTAAACGCATACTGCCGGAACTGGTTATAAGAATAGGAATAGCCTCCGTGGTTACCATTCCCATCGGCAGGGTAGCAGGCTTAGATTATTTAAGCGTTTATCTTTTAGCCTTGTACGGCACCACCTTTATCATGAACTATATCAACTGCATCCTTAAGGTGATAGACAGATATCAGGGAAGACCCGAGAGCCTGAAGTGTAAGGCTGAGATTCCCAACGGTTTCCTGCGGTTATTATTCGTGGGACTATCTCTTTTCATACTCTGCGATATTAATGTGGCCTTATTTAATGTCCTTGCGGGGGGCTTTGTATACCGCCTCAGCAGTGTTCTTATGTGGGCCTTTTATCTGCCTTCCCAGGTGCTTCTGGTGCTTGCCTCAAGTATTATTCCCGTCTGTGAAAAGAAGGAAAGACTTGCCCCGGAAAGTCTGTAAATGGAAAAGAATTGATTAATTATTAAGATATTTTTAATATTGACTTGGGCATATTGTAATTAATAAATGAGGGGTGTATACTTCAGTTACATTAAGACGAGTATATGGGAATCCCCCTACAATAATAAAATTTAACGTGGCGAGAGGAATATCAGCGATGATGTTCCTCTTTTCTGTTGTAAAAAAATAGTGTATACTGAAATCCGACCGATAATCATCGGGATTATATTGAGGAATGGAAAAGAACAGTATATGTTATTCGGTAATTCTAAGATAGTTAAAGATCCGGTTAAGACGGGGGTGGCTAAAGTCCCCGTGGTTATGCAGATGGAGGCTCTGGAATGCGGAGCGGCCAGTCTTACCATGGTTCTTGCATATTACAATAAGTGGATCCCCTTAGAGCAGGTGAGAGAAGACTGCGGAGTATCCAGGGACGGCGCTAATGCCAAGAACATTAAAAAAGCTGCCGTCAGCTACGGCCTTTCAACAAAAGCATACCGTTTTGAATTGGATTCCCTGAAGAAAAAAGCTACATTTCCCTGTATAATTCACTGGAATTTCAACCACTTTGTTGTATTAAAAGGATTTAAAAATGATATTTATTATATAAATGACCCAGCCAGAGGCGATGTTAAAATAAGCGCCAAAGAATTTGACGAAAGCTTTACCGGAATATGCATCATGTTTGAACCCGGGGAGGAATTCGTACCCTCCGGCAGACCTAAGAGCATGATTGCCTTTGCGAAGAGACGGCTTGAGCATTCGGGAAGCGCTTTTGCGTTTATGGCCATCACTACGGGTGTTATGTCTTTTTGCGCCTTATTTGCTACGGGATTTTCAAGGTTCTTTATGGATAACCTTCTTACGGGGAAGAACCCGGGACTTGTGAATCCCTTTCTTATCATTCTTGGCGCTTTAACCCTGGTTCAGACTATTATAGCCTGGATTCAGAGCTTTTATTCCTTCCGCATCAGCGGAAAGTTTGCGGCAGTGGATAATGCATCATACTTTTGGCATGTTTTAAAGCTGCCCATGAATTTTTTCTCCCAGCGAATGGCGGGAGACTTGGAGCAGCGCCGGGCTGCCAATGAATTCATTGCAGATACTCTTATCAGGACCTTTGCTCCCCTTGTGGTTAACAGTATAATGCTGGTCTTTTATCTTGGAGTAATGATCTCTTATTCACTGCCTATGACTATTGTAGGCATTCTTTCGGTACTTATAAATGTTTCCGTTTCCGCAAGGATAAGTTCAAAACGTGTTAATGTTACCAGAGTTTCCATGAGAGATGAGGCAAAACTGGCTTCGTCTACCGTATCCGGTATTGAGATGATCGAGACTATTAAATCAAGCGGGGCTGAAAACGGCTTCTTTAGAAAATGGTCCGGATACTTAGCCAGCGTGTACCGACAGAAGGAGATCTTTGCCAGACTGGACGCATATATGGGCAGGGTGCCTGTTGCCGTTGCAGAGATAACAAATGATGCCATTATGATCCTGGGAGTATATCTGATCATAAAGGGTAATATTACATCCGGTATGGTTCTGGCTTTTCAGGGACTTCTTACAAGATTTCTCCTGCCGGCCCAGTCCCTTATTCAGGCAGGACAGGTGCTGCAGGAGATGCGTACCCAGATGGAACGTATAGATGATGTTATGGAATACCCGGAAGACGGGGTTTTTAAGGGCGGTATGGAAGGACCCCTTACCGAGACCGAGGGAGGTAAGCTATCCGGTAATCTTTCCATGAAGAATGTGACCTTTGGTTATTCGAGACTTGATGCTCCTCTTATAGAGAACTTTAATCTGGAACTGTCCCAGGGTAAAAGTGTTGCATTTGTGGGTAGTTCCGGCTGCGGAAAGAGTACCATAAGTAAGCTTATATCAGGCTTATACAGTCCCTGGAGCGGTGAGATTACCTTTGACGGTAAAGAGATGAGCACCATAGATCGGAATGTATTTACCGGGTCTGTTGCTGTTGTTAATCAGGATATTATCCTCTTTGAGGACACCATAGCAAATAATATAAAGATGTGGGATTCATCTATAGAAGATTTTGAAATGATCTTAGCTGCCAGAGATGCTCAGATCCACGAGGACATCATGCAGCGTGAAGGCGGCTATAACTACAAACTCATAGAGGGAGGAAGGGATTTCTCCGGAGGACAGCGGCAGAGAATAGAGATAGCCAGGGTCCTTGCCCAGGATCCCACCATTATTATCATGGATGAGGCCACCAGTGCCTTAGATGCCCGTACTGAGTTTGATGTAGTTAAATCCATAAAGGACAGGGGAATAACTTGTATTGTAGTTGCCCACAGGCTTTCCACCATAAGGGATTGCGATGAGATAATAGTTCTTGACCACGGTAAGGTAGTGGAGAGAGGAACCCACCGGGAGCTTATGGAACTTAACGGGGCATATACCCGGCTGGTAACATGCGAATAATATCATAATGAGGGGCCCACGACGACGATGAGTTGGTTTGATGAACAGATTGAGATGAGAAAAGCGGCAGACAGGGATGCTTTCGAGGATTCCTTCCTTCGTATTGCCGGAGCCATTACCGGACGCAGGCTCTATGCAGCCTTTTCCAGCGAGAGAGACAGTGCCGAAAGCGCCATAGGGGAGATACTCGGCTTCTATCACGTTAAGCCCAGAGAAGTGCCGGATAAGTTTACTACTCTGGATGAGGTGCTGGAATACTTGCTGCGCCCATACGGAATAATGACAAGAGATGTTATATTGGAAGCGGGTTGGCGACGCAATGCCGCAGGAGCCATGCTTACCACTTTTAAAGACAGTGGCAAGCCGGTTGCACTTATTCCTTCTGCAAAAGGCGGATACAAGTACATGGATTCCGAGAAGGGAGTTATGTGCCGAATCACCAAAGATACCGAGAATATCTTTGATGAGGATGCCATTGCCTTTTATAAGCCATTACCTACAAAGAAGATGACCATGAAGGATTTTTACGGTTATTTATTTAATAACCTTAATAAAGCCAGTCTGGGCTTGTACTTCCTTTTTGCGCTTATTGCTTCCGCAGTGGGAATGCTGATTCCTTATCTTACAGGCATTCTGTTTTCCGATGTGGTAATAGAGGGGGGCGTGCGGGTTCTGACTGCCATAGCCGTATTTATGGTCTGTACTTCCATAAGCAGCGTCCTTTTCGGTACTATGCGGGAACTCTTCTTGAAGAGGCTGACCCTTGAGCTGGGGCATAATCTTGAGTCTGCGATTATGATGAGGATACTCACCCTGCCCAGTGATTTCTTTAAGAAATATGCATCCGGTGATCTTGCAAGTCGTGTTACAAATATAAGCGCTATTTTCATGCAGCTGATAGACCTTATAATGTCAGCCTTTGTCACGGCTTTGTTTTCTTTGATGTATGTATTTCAGATATTTGCATTTGCGCCGGCCCTGGCTTCACCGGCCCTTATGGCTTTCGCTGTTGTTTTCATAATTATAGCGGTGACAGTTGTGGTCAGATCAAGAAACCTTAAGATACAGATGGAACTCCAGTCAAAGGAGAGCGGTCTGTCGTATGCTCTGATTACGGGAATTGAGAAGATTAAGCTCTCCGGTGCTGAAAAGAGGGCATTTACTAAATGGGCTAAGAGTTATTCGGAACAGGCAAAGTATTTATACAATCCCTCCCTTCTTACTAAGATCGCACCGGCCCTGACTATGGTGATTCCTCTTATTACTACTGTGATCATTTATTATACGGCATTGAGTACCAATGTGAGTCTCTCTGAATATTATGCCTTTAATGCGGCTTTTGGTATGGTTGTGACGGCCCTTAATACACTGACTGTGATGATAGAGCCTGCAGCCAAGCTAAAACCTACCATGGATATGCTGAGGCCCATTATAGAGACGGAACCGGAAATATCAGAGGAGAAGCCGGTTATAGAAAAGCTTTCGGGGAATATAGAACTCAGTAACGTAAGCTTTCGTTACAATGAGAATATGCCCCTGGTGCTGGATAATATTAATCTGAAGATCCGGTCAGGTCAGTATGTGGCCATTACCGGCAAGACGGGATGCGGAAAAAGTACCCTGCTTCGTATTCTCCTGGGATTCGAAAAGCCCCAGAAGGGTGCCGTGTATTATGACGGCAAAGATTTAAACAGAGTGGACTTAAAGTCCTTAAGAAGCAAGATAGGCACTGTTATGCAAAACGGTTCTTTATTCACCGGGGATATTTATTCAAACATAGTTATATCATCCCCTCATCTGTCTCTGGATGATGCATGGGAAGCTGCCCGTATGGCGGGTATAGAGGAAGATATCAAGGCTATGCCCATGAATATGTTTACCATCATATCCGAAGGAGGCGGGGGTATATCCGGCGGCCAGAAGCAGAGGCTACTCATCGCCCGGGCTATTGCACCTAAGCCTAAGATACTGATGTTTGATGAGGCCACCTCTGCCCTTGATAATATTACGCAGAAACAGGTGTCGGATTCTCTTGACAGCCTCAAATGTACCAGGATTGTTATAGCTCACAGATTATCCACTATCAAGAACTGTGACCGGATTATTGTGCTGGATGAAGGCAGGATAGTTGAAGACGGAACATATGATGAACTTATAGCAAAGGGTGGTGCTTTTGCGGAACTTGTTAGGCGACAGCAGGTGGATGACGCAGCCGGTTAAGGTTTTTAAAAGTTTTTGAGCCTGATTATGAAAAAAATGTCGCACATCAGAATCAATTTCGTATATAATGGTGAAAGGCAGAGAAAAGCTTTTCGAATCGTAACTAATTGGTTTGTTTAAGCATTTGTGAGGAAGTGATGTTATGGGCAAGAATATTGAACAGCTTCTTAAAGAAGCCGATTTTTCAGCCGGAAGTAATCATAAACAGAAACTGCATGATAAGCTGTTTGACAGTAGGGTAATCAGTTTCCCGGGGAAGGACGGAGAGATGTTATCAGACGACCAGCTGGAGAATGTTGCAGGCGGCAAGGATATTAATGAAATCCTTAAGGACTGCACTTATTTACAATAAATAATATGCTTAGGAGCACTGATTATGGGATCAAAGGTTAAGAAACCTTTTGAAGAAGTATATCAGGAGTGTTACGAACGGGTATATAACAGTATATATATCAGGATTCTTAACAGAGAGAATGCAGAGGACATTGTTCAGGATACATTTATTAAGGCCATGAGAGCCTATGATAAGTATGATCCTGAGATATCCTCTGTTTCGACGTGGTTAAACCGCATTGCAGTTAATACTTTAACGGATCATCTGCGTAAGAGAAAGAATACCACGGTAGACATTGATGAATGCACGGAACTGGGAGAGCATGATAAGGAACTGGAAGCCCTCTTCGATGATAGTGCAAAGAAGGCCTACCGCATCCTTGTGAAGTTGAAGGATGCGGAAAGAGAACTTCTGATGATGCGATATAAGCTGGAACTCTCTTATAAAGAGATGGCAGAGCAGCTGGGGGCTAATGAGAAGGCTATAGCCAAGAGAGTGGAAAGACTGCTTTTAAAATGCAGGGGGATAGCAGATGCAGAAGGAGAAGGAGATTAAGGGTAAGGAAGTTATTTCTCATCTGGCTAATATTTATCAGCAGCTTTATGTTAAGCCTGATGAGAATGGAAAAGAAATATATTCGGATATAGTGCGTATGGGTAATGATGCACCGAAAAGGGACCTGTCTCATTTTATAACCAGTGAGGCAGACACCCTGATCTTCGAGAAGACTCCCGCGGGAGAGGTGTGCGTCATTACTCTTTTTGAACGTAAGGATTTTGTTACCTTCCTGCAGATTATGGGAAATAAATGTACCCCGGTGGATATCCCGGCTACCCAGGGAGCTTCCATCTTAGACGGGGTCATTAACTGGACCCGGATATATGATCATGAGAAGGAATATTTAGAAGCGGAGAAGAAAAAGGGCAATCTCTTTCCCGATTGGAATGAAGAGTTCAGACGTTTTACAAAGGATAAAAGAAATTATCTTGATGCCCTGATCATCCTTTCCGTTGGACCTTACAGTAATATTTCTGCGGAGAAGGCCGGCTTTGATGAGGATGAGTGGACAGGCCTTTCCCACAATATCCGCCGTTATCACGAATGTACTCATTTTATGTGCAGAAGGATGTTCCCGAAAAAGATAGATGCCATATGGGACGAGCTTGTGGCTGATGCTGTTGGGATATACGGAGCTCTGGGAAGATTTGATATGGACCTGGAGAAGCTCTTCCTTGGAATTAAGGGGGAAGAATACTCAGGCGGACGTCTGGAAAACTATGTAGAAGAAGAGGATGAAGGCAGGAAGGCCGAAAAGCTGTCTTCCCTTGCAAATAGTTCCTCGGATATCCTGAAGATCTTTCATGAGGAGATAAAGAAAGCAGGAGATATTGCTCCCTTTGACATAGCTGTTATGCTTGAAGATAAGAAGGAAGCCATACAGAAAAGTCCGACGTAATTGGAAATAAATTGAAAGATAAAATTGAATATATAACAGATATATTCAGATAAATTGACACAATTTCAGATAATTATTAGCAAAAAATGAAGATTTATTAAGATAGTCTTAATATGGGCCAACACCTATTGCAATTAGTTTTTCATCAGGTTATACTACAATCAGAAAGAAAAAAGAAGAACTTAAATCCCCTAAAAGAAGAATAAGAAATATGCATCAAGAGGAGCATCGCCGAGATGCTCCTCTTTTCTTCACTTGGTTTATATATAGTTATTAATAGTATAGGTCTCGGTATGAAAGGCCACAGAGCCGGTACCGGGGACCTTGGGCGGCTCTATTATATACAGAGAGAATATGATGGCACCGAATATGATGATCACAACGGCGACTATATTCATAATGGACTGGGGCAGCCTTGCAATCCATCGTTCCAGAAGGGGGTATACCCACCAGGTGATGATGGCGGCCACCACTCCAAAGGCTAAGGTGTTCTGCAGGCAGACCTGTCCCATAATATTGCAGAAGTTGTTCCGGTAATCCCATAACTGATAGTGGTCATTTACAAAGAGACCCATGGAGAACTCAATTACGGTACACAGCAGGGCTCCTGACAGGAAGCTGATAAAATAGGCGATAAACTGCTTCTTACCCACGAATTTCTTCTTTAACCAGAGGAAGAAGGGGTAGAGCACCAGGGCTATAATAACCACTGCGGTTCCTTCCATGGGGAAGGGGTAGAGCCAGTCTCTCCAGAGCATGGTATTGGTAGGGTCGTAGTCTCCCTGTACCAGCTTAAGGATAATTAACTGGCACATGGCCATCTCCATCCAGTGACCCAGTACGGAGAAAACAATATAATAAACCACCAGGTTTCTGATAAAGGGCCATCCTCGCCGGTCCACTATAAATTCTCCCTGCTCGTATTCACCCTTATCCCGGCCAATATGGTTTACAAGGGCCACCTTAACCCGGGCAGAGAAAATGAAGTAGAGGAGAAAGATTACATCGAATATCCCGTTTATAAGAAGGTTGATAAGACTGAACTGACCGGCACTTACATCGATAATGGCATGCACTACCAGTTTCAGCAAGCATTTTCCTATAACGACGTATCGACCAATCTTGTATCTGTTAATAAACATCCAGAAGGCAACACCTTCCAGAATAACCATAGTCCAGTCAAGGATAGTAGCCGCAGTGTAATTATTAGCGATGTAATCCCTTGATATAATCATAAGGTACAAGAGGGTTATAGCGATATGAATGGCAAAGAGTACCTGAACAACTCTCATAAAGCCCAGCTTGTTAGGGGCAGAGAATCGGATGGCATCATATGCTTTCTTGGCAGCCTTAGTAGCCTGGGCGTGTTTTTTATTAGCTTTTTTCCTGGCTTCCAGTTCTTTCTTTCTGGCAGCCTTGGCTCTTTGTCTATCACCGGATTTCTGAGCGATAACGGCTATCTTCATGGCTTCATCAGCCTCAATATCAGCTTCCAATGCCACGCCTACTATTGAAACCGCTTCTTCGGCATCCATTTGCGCGGCTTTTGTTATCTCAGCCCTGTCAGCTATACCGGTGGAATACGCACTGTCTATGGCACGTTCTATTTTATCCAGCTCTTTGCTTTTGACATCAATGTCTTGTGAAACCTTGTTTTCCTCAGGCATAAAACTGTTTCCTTCTGGTATATTTAATGTGTTGCATCCAGTATTATAACGCAAATACTCGTATTTTACATTATATTTTTTGTTATTTCCTAATTTAACAAAATAATTGTGAAGATAATTGAAAAAATTATCGCTATTTTTTTGATTTTATAGTATAATAAATTATCTGTTTTTTATTTGAACTAAAGTAAACGCAAAAAAGGGGGAATTCATTAATGGCAACTATTATTGAAACATTGCAGGGTTACTGTGAAAAGGCACCGGATTTCGACCTTCTCTATGACGAGACCCATACAAAGGGTATATCATACGGCCAGCTGGATGATATGTCGGGACGTGTATATGGATATCTTAAAGCCAATAACATCGGTAAGGAGGATTTCGTTCTTCTTAATCTGCCCAGAGGAGTTCTTCCCATCATAGCCATGGTAGGTGTGTGGAAAGCGGGAGCTGCATGGGCACTTGTAGAGGATACTTATGCCCCTGAGCGTATCGCCTATATCAGGAAAGACTGCGGATGTAAGTTCGAACTTTCGGCAGATAACTGGGACGATGTTATGAGAACCCCGTACCTGGCCGGACACGAGGAGACAGATCCCCATGATGCTGCATATGCTATTTATACATCAGGAACCACAGGTAATCCCAAGGGTGTGCTTCATGAGTACGGCAACTTAGACCGCGCCATAGAATCCATTAAGATTAACGGAGAAACCCCCTTCTCGGAGAATGAACGTCTGGCTTTGCTGGCACCTTTGAATTTCGTGGCTTCGGTTATAGTTATACTGAGGGCTTTATCAGTATTCCACAGTAAATCTTATATCGTATCCTATGCGACCATTAAGAATACCGGCGCTTTGGCTAAGTTTTTCTTAATGAAGAGGATCACCGTTACCTTCCTTACACCTTCTTATGTAAGAATGCTGGGTAACAATACGGGCCCATTCCTTCGTATGCTTTTTGTGGGTAGTGAGCCTGCCAACAATCTGTATAATCCCAATCTTGAACTTATTAATATTTATGCATGTTCGGAAAGTGGTTTTGCCGTTGGTGTATTCCCCATTGATAAGGCTTATGAGACCTGTCCCATAGGTAAGCCGGAAATAGGTATTAAGATCACTCTTATCGGAGAAGACGGCAAGGAAGTGGCTGACGGAGAGACCGGAGAGCTTTGCTTTGAAAATGAATTCGTAAGAGGATATATGAATCTGCCTGAGGAGAATGAAAAAGCCTTCGTTAACGGCGTATATCATACCGGCGACTTAGGCCGCAGGGACGAGAATGGCAACCTGGTTCTTCTGGGAAGATCCGGAGATATGATAAAGATCAACGGTAACCGTATCGAGCCCGCAGAGATCGAGGCGGCTGTTAAGCAGGCATTAGGCATAGACTGGGCAGCTGCAAAGGGTATAGAAGACGGGGATAAGAGCTATCTGTGCGCATACTACACAGCAGATATCAAGGTTGACTCCACAGAACTTCGTAAGGAACTCATGAAACGACTTCCTTACTACATGATTCCCTCATATTATATCAAGATCGACAGCGTGCCCTTAAAGCCTAACGGCAAGCTGGACAGAAAGGCTTTGCCCACGCCGGATGTTACCGATTTCATGAACGATTACGAGGCACCCACTACAGATTCCGAGAAGGCTATCTGCGATGCCATGGCAAAGGTTCTTAAGATCTCCCGTGTGGGAATAAATGATGATTTCTACGAGATGGGCGGAGACTCCTTAGGATCCATCCAGCTTGTTACGGAATGCGGACTTCCGGATATTTCAACAAATGAGATCTTCCGCGGACGTACTCCTAAGAATATCGCCAAACTCTATGATGAGATCATGGCTAATGGTGGTGCAGAAGATAAGGACGCTAAGAATGATGAGTCCATGAAGGAAGAGCACAGACTTACGGCAGAGCAGCTGTACATGTTTGATTATCAGCTCTATACGCCCAATTCCACCATGTACAACCTCTTCTCCGTTATGAGAGTGGAAAAGGAACTCTTTGATCTGGAGAAGATGGCAGAAGCCATGTATGAGGTGATTAAGAATCATCCGGCTCTTCTTACAACCTATGCTTACAATGAAGACGGTGAACTGGTTCAGCGTTATACTCCCGATATCATTCAGAAGATACATGTGGAGAAAATGAGCGAGTTCGAGTTCAGATTCGTTAAGGATACCCTTGTTTATCCCTTTAAGATGGTTGGGGGCAAGCTCTACCGCTGCAGGATAATAGAGACCGAAAAGTACGGATATCTGTTCTTTGATGTTCATCACTCACTCTTTGACGGAACATCACTTAAGGTATTAATGGGCAATATAGGTAAAGCCTATATGGGTATGCCTATGGATAAAGACTATTATTATCTCATGCTTAAAGAAAGAGAAGAAGCGGTTGACAGTGACTTCTATGAAGAAAGCAGGAAGTACTTTGAGGATCGTTTCGATGGCATTGACTGGTGTTCATATCCCAAGATCGACCATGAATCCAGAGCCAATGAGATGGGAGAACTCTTCGCACCCTTAGATATTGAGCAACCATTGATGAGTGCTGTTGAGAAAAACTATAAGATCAGCAGAAATGAATTCTTCATTACCGTTGCAGCTCTTGCCATTTCCATTTATAACGGCGAGAACGACATTAAACTTTCCTGGATCTACAACGGACGTGAGAGTATGCAGATGATGACCTCCGTAGGTTTGTTATTCAGAGACCTGCCCATCGGACTGAGACTCAAAGACAGCGATACCTTAAGAAACATCTTCGCTGACGTTCATGAACAGGTACAAAAGGGCATAGAGCACAGCTGCTATCCATACGTTGATGTACATAATCAGGCAGGCGGCGGTGAGGCTGCATATCTCCTTTATCAGCAGGATATCAGAGATATGGGCGGATTCGGCGGATTCGATGTCGAAACTGTTGACGTTCGTCAGAATCAGGCAGCCAGCCAGACCATCCTTGATATGGAGATATTAGACGGTTCAGACGGTCTCCAGCTTATGATCGACTATGCAGCCAGCCGTTATGAAGATGCCAGCATAGAAAAGTTCAAGGACATCTTCATTAAAGTTGCTCAGGCCCTGGTTACTCACAATTCCCAGGCCGATGTAACCTTTAAAGAGATTAAGGAAAAGATAGAAGATAAGAAAGGATTCTTCTCCATCGTTGCAGGTATATTCAGCAAGAAGAAATAAGTAGTATGGTACTTCAGAATAATAAAGCAAAAAAAAGAATAAGAGCACTTTATGGTGTTAATAAGGAATCCCTGGAAGGTGGTAATAAGCTTCTGGCGGCCAAATGTGAAAACGGCACATTTATAGGGCGAGAGCAGGGGGAAGTTATAGCCTACCGGGGCATTCCCTATGCTAAGGCGCCGATAGGAAACTTAAGATGGAAGAGGCCTGTTCCGCCCGATGCGGATGACCGGGTCTTCGAGGCTTTTTATAACGGGCCTTCCCCCATACAGTCCCAGTGGCCGACTGAGACTGCATCATATTATCCCCAGAGTGAGGACTGTCTGTATCTTAATATATGGACCGCTTCCAAGAATTTGGATGAGAAATGCGCCGTAATGGTTTTTTTCCATGGTGGGGCTTACGGATGGGGAGGCACTGTCGATCCTCTTTATGACGGATTTAACTTTATTTCCCGCCATAAGGATATTGTGCTGGTTACAGTAGGATACAGAACGGGACTCTTGGGGTTCGTGGACTTTTCCATGCTTCCCGGGGGAGAAGACTATCCGGATGCGCCAAACCTGGGGATCCTGGACCAGATAGAATCCTTAAGGTGGGTAAAAAGGAATATTTCCGCCTTCGGCGGAGATCCGGATAATGTGACTATATTCGGTGAATCGGCCGGGGGCGGAACGGTTTCCCTTCTTCCCATCATTGATGAGGCAAAGGGTCTTTTTAAAAGGGTTATAGCTGAAAGTGGGTCTGTAGCCCTTACGTTTTCCAAGAAAGAATGCGCCAAATTCACCCAGAAGCTGGTAGAGGCTTCGGGACTTTTTAGTGTAAAAGATCTGGCAGCTCTTTCCGAGAAAGAGATTATGGCTATTAACGAAAAGGTTAATAATTATAACAACTTCCCCCAGAGAGACGGGAAGCTGATCCCTATAGATCCTTACGCAGTCTACGCTTCCGGCATGACTAAGGACATAGACATGGTCATGGGCACCAATGCCAATGAGATGAACTACTGGATAGGTGAGCTGGGAGGTATCTTAGCTTATAGATTCGGTTTGCCCGTTAAGTATGAAAATGATTTAAGAACCCTGCCCCACAAGGATAGAAAGAGGGCTAAACAGTTCATAAAGAAGCAAAAGGGTTATACTCTCTGGAGGATAACGGAGTTTTACAATGAAATGATGTTTCGTCTTCCGGCTATCAGGCAGATTGAACTCCATGAAAGAAACGGTGGAAAAGGTTATATGTATTACTGGACTATTCCTTCTACCATTTTTCTCAGAAAGGCATGTCATGCTGTGGAGTTAGCCTACGTATTTAATAATGTGGATGAAACTATCTATACCGGTGAGCCTGCGGATAAGGAAATCGCGGAAATGGTAGGTGATATGTGGGCCGAGTTTGCCAAGACCGGTTCTCCGGAAATAGACGGTGTTTCATGGCCGCGGTACTTAGTGGATCGTAAAACTCTGGTAATAGATAAAAAGCCCCATGTTACACAGGTACTCGAGGAACAAAGAAAGCTCCTTTACCCACTCTTGAAGTATATAATCAATGCCTCTTATGGCGATATTGATTTTGACGTACCCTTTGTACGAAAAGCTGTATTAAAGATAGCGATTCTGGTAATCGCGGCATCTTTTGTATTATGGGCGTCGGAAGACGAATAGAATCAGGAGGTCTTATGTATGATTTCATTAATAATAGCCCTTATAGTATTATTTGCGGGTTATTGTATATACGGACGTTTTGTGGAGAAGGTTTTCGGACCTGACGATAGAAAAACTCCCGCTATTGAGATAAATGACGGAGTAGACTGTGTACCCCTTAAGCCTTGGAAGGCTTTCTTAATACAGCTGCTTAATATTGCGGGAACAGGCCCCATATTCGGTGCCCTTATGGGGGCATGCTTCGGGCCTGTTGTTTTCCTGTGGATTGTGTTAGGATCAATTCTTGGAGGCGGAGTTCACGACTATATGTCCGGAATGATATCATGTCGTAACGAAGGCGCCTCCATTGCGGAGCTTTCCGGGACTTATCTGGGAAGGGTCGCAAAATGGATAATGAGGGTATTCTCCGTAATACTGCTTTTGCTTACGGGAACGGTATTTGTTAACAGCCCTGCCGCCCTTATCGCCAGACTTACCCCGGATTTTCTTGACGAGCAGTTCTGGATAGTTATCATACTTCTTTACTATGTGCTGGCTACACTGCTGCCTATTGATAAGGTAATAGGAAAATTATATCCCATATTCGGAGTTATTCTGATACTTATGGCAGTATGTGTACTGGGAGGTATATTCGTAGGGGGGTACACCATTCCGGAGATTTCCTTTACCAATATGCATCCCAAGAATCTTCCCATCTGGCCCTACATGTTTATTACCGTAGCATGCGGAGCCATTTCCGGTTTTCATTCTACCCAGTCTCCCATGATAGCAAAATGCATCACATCGGAGAAGCAGGGGAGAAGCATATTCTATGGGGCCATGATTGCCGAATCCGTAATAGCTCTTATATGGGCTGCTGCAGGAGTGGCATTTTACGGTACTACGGAACTGCTTAATAATGCTCTGTCTACCCTGGGGCAATCGGGAACGGTATATCAGATATCGGAATCCATGCTGGGAGTCGTGGGGGGAGCACTGGCTATAGTAGGTGTGGTAATATGCCCCATTACCTCGGGAGATACGGCTTTTCGAAGTGCCAGACTGATCCTGGCCGAGGTTACCCATCTGGATCAGACCAAGGTAAGAAACAGGCTTATTATAACCATTCCACTGCTGGGAATCGGAACACTTCTTACCCAGCTGGATTTTAATGTTTTATGGAGATATTTTTCTTGGTCAAACCAGACCCTGGCCATGATAGTACTCTGGATAGCCACGGCCTACCTTGTCCGGGAGGGAAAGTATCTCTTGAGTTCGCTTATTACGGCCATCCCGGCGGCTTTTATGACGGCGGTAAGTGTGACCTATATTCTTATAGCTGATGAAGGCTTCAGGCTGGCGCCTGCCTTTGATTATCCCGCTGGCATCATTTTAGCACTTGTATTCTTCGCGGCATATGTAATTTTCCTGAGACGTGAAACAAAGAATTAATATGACAAGGGGTCACATGACAAGGGGTCAGACCCCTTGTCATAAAAAACATGACAAAAGGACCGTCCCCTTGTCATAAAATTGGAGAAATCAACCATGGAAAATGCGTATAAGGGAATTAAAAAAATATACCTGGCGGAGATGTTTGCCGTATTGAGTATCTTTATTGTGATATTCTCCGTTTTCATTACCTATAGCGGTATTGATCTTACGGTGGCGACGGTTATTCTGACATTTTCCATTGTACTGGAAGTATTGGAGTTTATTCTTATCTTTTTCGGGGCAACTCAGGCAGTTAAAGATGAGAAGGGCTTCAATAATGTAAGGATTCTTGTAATCTTCCTGGTGATCATCACCGTCATCCAGACCATTACCGTAGGAAACGGAATTCTTTCAAAAGGCCTTGGTATAGCCAACAATGTACTGGAATTATTCCTGATCCTTAACGTAATAAAGGCCTGCGTTACCATTGCAGATAAACTGAAAGACAAAAAGGTGAGCAATCTGGGAAAGAATGCGGTAAAGACGGCAATAGCTACATTTTTTATTTCCCTTGCTTTATATTTAACCATATATGTTATCGGCGCAAGAAGCGGCGGTGTGATAACGGAGATTTCCGATATCCTGGAGGTAGTTATCATTATGGGATCTTTAATATCTTTATTGATTGCATATTTTATGTATATACGGATGCTGTCTATGACGGTGAAGATGCTGGAAGAAAAATGTGATGAGTAAGATGAGAGGAGTTTCTGGATGGAACAAAGATTAACCAATGGGGAGATATATAAGAAGACTCTTACATTTTCCCTGAAAAGATTTGTGTTTAATCTGGTAATGCTGATCATTATCATTGCCCTGTCAACTATAGGTTTTCTTTTGACGGACAAGATAATTGATCAGGGCTTGTACGGACTGGGAATAGGCCTTATTGTGGGAATAATTATTGTGGCGGTAGTGAGCCATTTCTTCAGTTATGTGTTCAAGGCCGGTCTTATCGCCGTTATGACCAAGGCTGTTACGGAGGATCAGCTGCCTGAGGATGTATACGGTACCGGTAAGGCCATGGTAAAGGAGCGGTTTACCACCGTAGCCTTGTATTATGCGGCCACCAGAGTCATTAAGGACATCTTTAACGAACTGGGACGTGTGATCACCAAGGTAGGTGAGGGAATAGGCGGAGATGCAGGCGGTACCATAGGCAGCGCCATAAGCAGCGCCATAGGTGTCGTTGTAGGCTTTTTATGCGACTGCTGTCTGGGATGGATTTTCTATCGAAAGGATATCAGTGCCTTTAAGGCTACCTGCGAGGGAGCCGTGATCTTCTTCAAAAACGGGAAGACATTACTGGCTAACTTAGGCAGGATGTTCGGCATGGGTATAGCCTCTCTCGTAGTGATCGGAGGAGTCTTCTTCGGAGGATTTTATGCTCTTGTTTTGCAGTTTAACGGACCTATCACTGCTATTTCCCGTGAGATAGCTGAGTTTACCAAAGACGGTGATTCAGACAAATGGATCCGTTTAATGGGGGATCCCACATACCTTACCATCGCCATAAGCGCCATACTTGCCCTCATAATATGGGGTATTATCCACGGCACTCTCGTAAGACCCTTTATACTGGTGGGGGTTATGAGAAATTACATGGCCACGGCAGTGGAGAATATTCCTCAGGAATCAGAGTTCGCCATCCTGGAGAAGAACTCAAAGAAATACAGAAAATATAAGATGAAAAATGACCTGTCGTAGTCCGGTATTGAGTAATTATAAAACTGAATCTGTGTATACCAAGGAAAGGAGAGGATTACACATGAAGATCACAACATTTAATCCGCTTATCGTAACAAAAGACCCGGAGTCTGCCATCTCGCTTTTTGAGGCAATGGGCTTCAAACGGCACCATACCAAGGAAGGGATAGGAGATGACAACGTAACCGACGTCAGGATGAAGGATGGGAACGGATTTCATATGGATATCTCCCAGGGAGACGGAGAATATACCATGATCCGTATGAATGTGGACAACCTGGAGGAAGCGATAGAGTTTCTGGAGGCCCGGGGATTTCATAAGGCAAGACATGCGGTGGCCAATAAAACCATTGATACCGGCTCTTCCAAGTTTAACATCATGGTGTCCCCATCCGGATATATCCTTGCGGTGTCACAGCATATAAAGGAGGATTGAGTCAATGGGGACGGTTCTTTTGTCCGGTGCTGTTTTTTAATGCCATGCTTATAGTTGTTTTGCTTTAAATCCAGGTGTTTATCTACACCTGGAAATTTTTTTGAAAAATTTTAGATGTAACCATTGACATTACATAGAAGCTGTGCTATATTAACACCATCAGATGAAACCACTACGGTTACATCAACGAACTTTTTAACATTCGAGGATAATTACCTCGCAGGGCAGAGCCCAGAAAGGAAAATAATCATGACAAATAAGGAAAAAGCATTAGCACTCATCGGAACATTCGTATCAGGAGATACAGCAAAGGCAAGGAACCTTTGGCGGTGTACCTACAACCTACTATGATCTGTTCCGTGTTGAGAACGGATTTATCGCAGAACACTGGGATGTAATGGAGACATTAGCTGATAAGTCTACATGGGCTAATGAAAACGGAAAGTTTTAATGTAACCATTGCAACTACATCTGCTATGAAGTAAAATGGTGACAGGAGGGCGCAAAAAAATGCAGATATCAAGCAGATTTACGGTTGCACTTCATATTTTTACATGTGTGGATACATTTAAGGATGAACACAAGGTAACGAGCGATTTCCTTGCAGCCAGTATAAATACGAATCCTGTCATCATTAGAAAGATACTTACTCAGCTTAAGAACGCAGGGCTAATAAATGTTATCAGAGGAACAGGCGGAATAGAGCTTACAAGAGATCTTAAAGATATAACTTTTTATGATGTGTATCAGGCAATTGAGCCTTTGGAGGATGGAGATCTATTCAGATTTCATGAATCACCAAATCCAGAGTGCCCTGTGGTAATTGTTTGAATACCTGTCCTGCCGGGGCAGTAGTTAGGAGATGAAAGCTATGTCAAAGAATACAAAACAAGAAGAACGTCTTGATTATCTTGTAGAAGAGTTCAAGGCAGATTCTGATGAATATAAGAAATTAAAGATTCCAAATAGTACGGAAGATAAAAGACGAATCTTAAGGTCGCTTATGAATATCCGTATGCCAAAAGAATTGTCCTCTGATGTAATGAAAGTACAGGATGAATATTTATTAGAGAGAGCAGCTGAAAAGGGTGTGGTGAATCTAACAGACATCCCGGTTATCAGAGATGGACTTTCTATTTGGCAAGGGGATATCACAAGACTTTCGGTGGATGCTATTGTTAATGCCGCTAATTCGCAGATGCTTGGTTGTTTTGTTCCGATGCATACTTGCATAGATAACTGTATCCATACTTTTGCGGGAGTGCAATTAAGAGCTGAGTGTAACAGGAAGATGAATGAACTTCGAACCAGATATGGAAGAGATTACGAGCAGCCGACCGCCGTTCCAATGCTCACAAATGCGTATAACCTTCCGGCCAAGAAAGTAATTCATATAGTAGGACCAATTGTCCAGTACAAACTTACGGATAAATTGGAAAAGGATTTGGAGAACTGCTATAGAAACACTTTGGATATGTGTGCTGAAAATGGCCTGAAGAGTGTTGCTTTTTGCTGTATTTCAACGGGAGTTTTTCGTTTTCCAAATCAGAAAGCAGCTGAGATTGCCGTTAAGACCGTATCAGAATGGCTCCTCGATAATCCTGGTAAGGTAGAAAGGGTGATATTCAATGTTTTTAAAGACGAAGATAAGGCCATTTATGAAAAACTTATATGATGATATGCCTATGCAATTGTCATTGGAGCAGGAGCGGGACTATCAACATCTGCTGGCTTAACATATAGTGGCAAGCGTTTTGAAAAATACTTCTATGCAATATCGGTTCAAACTCTTGGCTGCATAAAAAAATAGCGTAGCAGGCACAAGACTGCTACGCTTAAAAAGTCTAACTTTTAGGGGCTACCTCATTGAGGTGATTCCTCAAATAATAAAAGGGTTACCTTTTTATTTTAGATTAGTAATTTTACGAATATAAATTATTTAAATTTATTTGTTTTTTGAATACGCATATTCGAGTAATCTATTGTCTATACTATCAATTTCTGCGAATACAACTTCATCAGTTTTTACTTCAAGTATTTCAAGCATTTTAGCTGATGATATATCAACACACTCTAAAGTGAACTTATCATTTTCAATTGATTTAATAAATCCTGTATCTAGTTCTTCTTCATCATTTCTTATAATAGTAATGAGTGATTTTTTTTGATAAGCTAATTTGAGTAAATCATTAATATTTGCAGAAAGTTCAGAATATGTAATAGTAGGATGGTTATCATTTTGCTCTTTTTTATCGTTCCAATACTCTACATATAATTTCATTTTATCAATATATTCTGAATCATATATGACTTCAGTTAAAGTGTTTTTTTTCATCCAATAAAAGCCGTCCCATTTTCCTTGTAAATCAAGTGCTTCTATTAGAACTGCATCATCAGAATCTAAAATACATTTTCCAACAGTGAAATCTTCTCCGTCTGAATAGAATTCTGCTATTTTATCTTTTAATAATGTTATCATTTTCTATATAATTCTCCTTAAAATGTAAATTCATAAAACTAGCTTTATATATAAATAAAGCCAGGAAATATTATATTATATTATACAAGAGTATACAAGAATTTTTTAAAATTAAATTGTGCTAAATCATTATTTCTTGACTTCAAGTATATTAAGCGTATGAGTTCCAGCAACAAGTAAATTAGGTCTCTCACAGGTTTCCAAATGATATTGGATAAATCAACCTCTGATTCTGTTAGTTTATTCAAATATTGACGCAATGCGTTAAATTACTATTGGAAAGAATCTTTGAGATGAGCTAGAAATCTTTCAGCGATAGGTGTAAACGCCTGATATCTATTCCATGCTATATATATTCTATTTTCAAGCTTCGGAGACAGTGGTCTGAATACAAGGCCGCTGTCTTTTGACGTATTTACAAGATGTTCATAGGTGAGAAGATATCCTAAGCCTTCCATG
>Ga0256407_10000446_pt1 | contig 99369 bp, 85 predicted proteins | sample RumenRJG_04DNA_FD_193489 | JGI IMG/M metagenome (GOLD analysis project Ga0256407, IMG submission 193489) | Bovine rumen microbial communities from Lethbridge, Alberta, Canada - RJG_04 | ecosystem: Host-associated > Mammals > Digestive system > Stomach > Rumen | place: Canada: Alberta... | reverse complement strand
TTTATGATGCTTGCTGCTTTCTCCCTCGCCTCTTGCAGCAGCGACGATGATAACGACAAGGACATTGTCAATGAGATTAACATGAGCATTTCTGCAGAACCGGGCGTTATGTATGACCTCTTCGACAGTATGGGAGAGCATCCCATTGAGTGTATGCAAGTGATGACGGAAGACGAACCGGGACAATGGCAGAACCTGTATTTCAGTGCTGTCAAAGGTTTCACTTACGAAAGAGGTCACGAATACGTGCTGCGCGTGAAGCGGACTATTTTGGCCAATCCTCCTCAGGATGCCAGCAACCGTACATACGAACTGGTACGCATCCTCGCTGACAAGAAAGTTGAAGAGGTGGCAGAGCCTGTGGAGAAAGAAGTAAAGAGCGAAGCAGACATAGAGTATGAGCAGCAATGCCCGGTAGAGAAGTATGCCATAGCCAAAGGTGGTGAATATCTGTTAGATGCAGACGGCAAGATGACATACGCCGACGGCACGCCGACACCCGAATTTGACAAGGATGCGCGAATCTATCTGGAGAACATTCTCGACAAGAGCCATCCGCTATGGCAGGCAGGCGCCCGTTATCAAGCAACCTACGCCTACGTCCTTTCACCGCTTACCGATGAGATACGCCTTGTGCCGAGCAATCGTTCTGCAATCCTCTTCAAGAACATACTTACCAAGAGCGAGATGGAACACGTCCAGCAATCGATGAAACAGGGCGAAATACTGCACTACGCCCTTATCCTCTGCAATGTCTATAAGCGGGGCATACAGAAGGTGGAGTTCACGATAAAGAAGAAATAATATGTATGCAGAATGAATACATTGAAGATTTGGAGAATCGCCATTGCGATGATTGCTGTCTTCTTTCTCACCTCTTGCGACAAGGACGACCCGTTTGAGGAAACGGACTCAGGAAAAAACACTTTGGGCTTTTTACTTAATGGAAAGAAAGTGGAATACGCCTGGGAGCAGATACTTCCATTCACCGATTATGGATATAAGGTATATGCAGCGGAGGATTATACGAGGAATGACACGCTTCTCATAAATGCGGTGTTGGAACCCATCGAAGAATTGAGAGGCTCAAATTACATCTCCATCAAGCTGCCCATTACGAAACTGTCGGCGGGTGCAGTCTTAGAGAATGTGGCAGATATAGAACTGCCGTACCTTGCCGGATCGGAACAGGAAGGAGAATTCACCCGCAATTACAGACAGAATCTTGACATCATTTCTTCGCGTGTTGGCATCCGCACCTGCAAAAGAGGTGAAGTGCTCTCTGGCATCTTCGAATTCGATGGAGACGCCCATTTCATGGACGGCACAGATAAGCACTGCAAGATAACCGAAGGACATTTTGACGTGGAATGGCATAGGTAAAATGAGATGAGTTCCTGATATTTTTATTACGAGCCAGCCGTTGATTGTTAACGACTGGCTCGCTTTTTTACAGAGTGTCACATATGGAATCTGCGCCTTTGATTCTGTCGGAGGCCTTCCTTCATATCCTGGGCAATATCAGCGAGTTGCCCCTTCACACGCTCACATTCGTCCACTTTCAGAAAGGGGAGTGAGGCATTGTACACAGTACCTGCGGCTTCCTCCTTATCGGGCTGGCCATTCATATAGCGTTTGATGTCGCCCTCTTGACGATAGGAACAGATCAAGTGACGGTTCTCTGATCCACTTTCACAACATCACGACCTCTTTTCGGGGTCGTGATGTTTTTTGTGTAATGGGAAAGAGGAAAGAAGTAAAGCACTGCTTCGACTTAGTACAGACACATGTTCCTCTGGTCATGAACATATGTTCGATGGCCAATGAACATATGTTCATCGCCGCTTGAACATATGTTCGTGAAAACAGATTAGAAGATATATGGATATACTAAAATCCAAAGCCCTTTTGAATACTGAAGGACAGAACAGGATTTTACCCAACTAAAAAGGGGAAACTTGTCGATTCAAAACGGAGAATTTATCAAGCTAATACGGATACCTGCTTTAGGCACACCATCATTTGCCTAAAGGCACACGATTAAATGCCTAAAGGCACGTGACCTTTTGCCTTTAGCCAAATGAAGTTGTCAATGAAAGAGAAAAACTTTCCCCTTATTCTGCCAAATACTCTTTCATGCTTTGTTTCCAGTCGAGGTCGTTGCGGATGTCGGTGAGGTCGTCCACTTTCCATTCGCCACCTTCATAGATGAGGTTGACACGTACGGGTATTTCGCCGTAGTTGTGGAGTTTGAGCGTTACGGCTGCCTCCCAGGGTTTGTCTTCCATCAGGATTTTCTCTAAGTAGAAGTCGCTGGCGTGGAGGTTCTGGGTGTCGAAATCCTGACCCATCACCCAGTAGTCGGCATCGAAGAATCCCATCTCGTCAGGGTTCTTGTTATCTTTCTCTATGACGGCTTTCACAGTGGCGAGCCAGTCTTGGGAGCAGAATTTCTTGTCGAGCTCATTGGATTTGGTTTGCCAGTCTTCGTTGCTGTATGCCTCACGGACTGCCTCGTAGAGTCTCTGAACGGTTTCGATGGCATATTGTCCGGCTTCTTCTACTGTTGGCTCGTACACGGAACCTGGACCGTCGAGCATATAGTCGGAGTCTTTGGGTGCTTCATTGCCACTATTGCCGTTGGTCTTGTTGCCACAGGCTGCCAACGTGATGACTGCCATAGCCATGAATATGAATGTGAGTTTCTTCATCTTGGAACGTTTGTTATTGTTTGATGTGTTGGTGATTGAAAAGGTCTGGATACCCTTGGGCTACCCAGACCTTTCTATGGATTGTTTGCGGATTGTTTATTCTGCTGGTGCACCAGCTGCTTGCCACCTCTTTCCGTGTAGGTGCCAGTCAGATGCCCCTCCTTTCCCTCCTTGTCGTAGAGGCGGAAGGCACGGTTCAGTTGCAGGTAGTCATGTGGATTGCCGAAACGGCAGTAGGCATAGCTGTCCCACAGGATGCCGTAGTTCTTGTTCGACACCACAAAGGGCACCGACACCTTGGTGTTGTACTGGAACAGATCCTCGTTCTTCCCCTTCATGTTCAGTTCCTCCGACTGGTGCTGACCAAGTCCGTAGAATGCCTCGTCGGCAGGACTGTCGAAGAGCATGCGCCACGTCAGTCCGTGCTTCTGCTCCTCTGTGGGCTGTCCACTGTCAATCTCTCGTTCTGGCACTTGGAACTCCTCGAATGTCTTTCCCTGCTCAGCCTCCTGCAGGAGCATCTTCCCTGTAGCATCGTAGAACCGGATTTTGCCGTCCAGCTTCGACACCACCGCTGTCACCTTCGCTGCCTTCATCTTCACGCATGCTGCATCTTCCTCCACAGCAAACTTCGGCTTACCCTTTTGTTCCACGATGATGAGGCTCTGCTGTTTCACAGGCAACTGCGCCTCACTCGTTGCCTGCACTCGGATGATGCCGTCGCCCACCACTTGCAAGCGCACCACACGTGCCTCGCCCTTATCGGGACGAATCGTTATGGATGTTCCCAATCGTTCCACCTGCGCAGCATGGCACAGGGCGCAACCTATCAATAACAGGAAAAGAAGAACTTGTTTCATTGTTTCTATCGATTTCGGCTACAAAGATACAACTTTTTAGGTGAAAAAATAAAACATGGCCAACTAAAAAGTAACGATTGCCATTCAAATCCTTATCTTAGGCCGTTTCATTCAAGCGTTAACGTGCCTTTATTGCCAAATCTGAATTTCCATTTCTTGTGGTAAAATTTAGTACCCAACATTTCCTCATACCGGTGTAGCACATCAGCTCTTTGAGTCATAGGCAATAGGGGAGTGCGGAGTGACAGGAAGGGCAGAGGTACTACTTTACAAAGTTTTTCCAAACGTTTCCGATAGATTTGAGAAGTGAAAGGTGAAAAAATGCATCTTTCACTTTTATCTTTGCAGTTTTTTTCGTACCTTTGCAGCGTTTTTCGCGCGTGTGCGTGTGAATGACAATTAGGTAAAAGGATAATTTCTAAAAATTTACGATATGAATGTTTCATACAAATGGTTGAAGGAATATGTTGACTTCGACATGACAGCTGAGGAGGTGGGCAAGGCGCTCACCAGCATGGGCTTGGAGGTCGAGGCTGTGGAAGAGGTGCAGAGCATCAAGGGCGGACTGCAAGGATTGGTGGTCGGTCAGGTGCTGACGTGCGAGCCTCATCCGAATAGTGACCACATGCACGTGACGACGGTGGATGAAGGCAACGGCGTGGTGGAGCAGATTGTCTGCGGCGCACCCAACGTGGCTGCCGGTCAGAAGGTGATTGTGGCTCAGTTGGGCTGCAAGCTGTATGACGGCGACCAGGAGTTTGTCATCAAGAAGAGCAAGTTGCGCGGCATCGAATCGAACGGCATGATCTGTGCCGAGGACGAGATTGGTGTGGGCACGAGTCATGACGGCATCATCGTGCTGCCAGAGGACGCTGTGGTGGGTACGCCTGCCGCTGAGTACTACGGTCTGGAGAGCGACTATGTGATTGAGGTGGACATCACGCCTAATCACTCTGACGCTTGTTCGCACTGGGGTGTGGCGCGTGACTTCTATGCTTATCTGAAGCAGAACGGTTATGAGACGGCGCTGCATCGTCCATCGGTGGATGACTTCAAGGTGCAGTCGAACGACCTGAAGTTTGACGTGGAAGTGGTGGCTGGCGAGGCTTGTCCCCGTTACTGCGCTGTGTCGGTGAAGAACTGTGAGGTGAAGGAGAGTCCGAAGTGGTTGAAGGACAGACTGACGGCGATTGGTCAGCGTCCAATCAACAACATCGTCGATATCACCAACTACATCATGATGGCGTATGGTCAGCCATTGCATTGCTTTGATGCCGACATGGTGAAGGGCAACAAGGTGGTGGTGAAGACCCTGCCGGAAGGCACGCCGTTCGTGACCCTCGACGGTGAGGAGCACAAGCTGAGCGACAAGGATCTGGCCATCTGTAATGCAGAGGAGCCCATGTGTATCGCCGGTGTGTTTGGCGGAAAGGGTAGTGGTACGTATGAGACCACAAAGAATGTGCTCTTCGAGAGTGCTTACTTCCACCCGACCTGGATCCGCAAGAGTGCCCGTCGTCACGGACTCCAGACTGATGCCAGCTTCCGTTTCGAGAGAGGCATCGACCCTGCTGGTCAGATTTACGCCATCAAACGTGCTGCGATGTTGGCACAGGAATTGGCTGGTGGTGAGATCAGCATGAATATTGTGGATGTGAAGAACGACACCCTGCCACAGGATGCCATCATCGATGTGGAATACAAGTATGTGGCTGACCTCATCGGCAAGGAACTGCCAGTGGAGACACAGCAGAGCATCTTGAAGAACCTCGGCTTTGAGATTCTGAAGAGCGACGACAAGATGATGCAGGTGAAGGCTCCTGCTTTCCGTGTGGATGTGAAGAAGCCTTGTGATGTGGTGGAGGAGATTCTGCGCATCTATGGCTACAACAATATCGAGATTCCTTCTCAGGTGCGTTCATCGCTCACCACGAAGGGTGAACTCGACAAGAGCAACAAGCTGCAGAACCATGTGGCTGAGCAGTTGGTGGGTTGCGGTTTCAATGAAATCCTGAACAACTCGCTGACCAAGGTGTCTTATTATGAAGAAGGCGAGACTTACAAACTGGAGAACTGTGTGAAGCTGATGAATCCGCTGAGCCAGGACTTGGCAGTGTTGCGTCAGACGCTGCTCTTTGGTGGTTTGGAGTCCATTGCCCGTAATGCGAATCGTCGTATGCCAGACTTGAAGTTCTTCGAGTTTGGTAACTGCTACTATTTCGCTCCTGAGAGAAATCAGGAGAAGGTGGATGAGAACGGCGAGACGTTGAAGGCCAGCGCTGAGTCGTCGAAGAAGATTCTGGCTGCCTACAGCGAGGATTATCACTTGGGCTTGTGGTTGACAGGTAAGCGTGTGAACGGCAACTGGGCACATGCTGACGAGGAGTCTTCTGTGTATGAGATGAAGGCCTATGTGCTCAACATCTTCAAGCGCCTGGGTGTACCATTTGGTGCGCTCGTGTTTGGCGAGGAGAAGAACGACATCTTCTCAATTGCTACAACTATCACACAGCGTGGTGGCAAGAAGATTGCTGAGTTTGGCATCGTGACCAAGAAGGTGGCGAAGAAGCTGGATGTGGAAGCACCTGTATATTTCGCAGACATCAACTGGACAAACCTCATGAAGCTCATCAAGAAGGTGACCGTCACCTACTACGACCTCTCGAAGTTCCCAGCTGTGAGCCGTGATCTCGCATTGCTTGTGGATGAGGGTGTTGAGTTCGCTCAGATTGAGGCTGCTGCTTATCAGGCTGAGAAGAAACTGCTGAAGGAAGTGAAACTCTTTGACGTGTATGAGGGCAAGAACCTCGAGGCAGGCAAGAAGTCGTATGCAGTCAACTTCACCTTGCAGAGCGAGGAGAAGACCCTCAACGACAAGGCCATCGAAGCCATCATGAGCAAGATTGAGCAGAGCATCTGCAAGGCTACAGGTGCAACCGTTCGTGGAAAATAGTCCAATCATTAAATGAAGAAATAAATAGTAAATTGTAAATCGTAAAATAGTAAATATCATTATGGGAAGAGCATTTGAATTCCGTAAAGCGAGAAAACTGAAGAGATGGGGTAACATGGCAAAGACTTTCACACGCCTGGGCAAGCAGATTGCCATCGCTGTGGCTGAAGGTGGTCCAGACCCAGACAACAACGCACATCTTCGTGCTGTCATCGCGACTTGTCGTCATGAGAACATGCCTAAGGACAACATTGACCGTGCCATCAAGAATGCCATTGGTAAGGATAAGTCTGCTTGGAAGAGCGTGACTTACGAAGGATATGGCCCTCATGGTGTAGCTGTATTCGTGGATACATTGACGGACAACACCACTCGTACAGTGGCTGACGTTCGTTCTGTGTTCAACAAGTTCAGTGGCAACATGGGCACGACTGGTTCCCTCTCTTTCCTCTTCGACCACTACAGCCAGTTTACTTTCAAGAAGAAGGCTGACATGGACATGGACGAGTTCATCTTGGAAGCTATCGAGTTTGGTGTGAACGATGAATACGATGAGGAGTACGACGAGGAGAAGGACGAAACGACCATCACCATCTATGGTGACCCCAAGTCGTTTGCACAGATTCAGAAGTACCTTGAGGACAACGGTTACGAAATCACGGGTGCTGAGTTCACTTACGTGCCAAACGACCTGAAGGAAGTGACGGACGAGCAGCGTGAGACCATTGAGAAGATGGTGGAGCGTCTGGAAGAGTTCGACGATGTGCAGAACGTTTACACGAACATGAAGTAGTCATTAGTGGATTAGTGATGAAGACTGTTTACGAAACGACGGGCACATGCTCAAAAGCAATTGTACTGGATGTTGATGATGCCACTGGTGTCATCAACTCCGTCCAGTTCATTGGCGGTTGCGCAGGCAACACAATGGGCATCTCTCAGTTGGTGCGTGGCATGAAGGCAGAGGATGTCATTAGCAAGTTGGAAGGCATCCGATGCGGCATGAAGCCTACCAGTTGTCCAGATCAATTGGCCAATGCGCTCAGGCAGGTGATAAGCAAGTAATAATATAATTATATGTACGCGCGTATAACAATCATTTTGTTGGTGATGCTCTTGGCATTCACCTCTTGTCAGGAAAAGAAAGCCGATTTCTTTGAACGTGACGCAAGGGAATACACGGAGAAGAACTGTCCCCAGGTGCTGGACGAATACACGACATTGGACAGCGTCGTGTATGTGAAAGAGCAGGATGGGGCAGGGGAATTGGTGCAATACTACACGCTCAATCTGAGTGTGGAGGCTCGTAACGAGTTGATGAAGCAACTGGGCGAGTTGGCGGAAATGAACCTGACGACCATTCGCAACTCCATCGTCTTGTCCAAATATAAGGAAGAGGGGGTGAGTTTCACCTACATCTATCACGATGCCACGACGGGTGAGAAAATCGTGGAATATCATTTCACGAAGAAGGACTATGAATGATTGGCTGTGTGCGCACACAGCATAATTGACCCCCAGCACGACTAAAATCGGTTTTTTATTCTATTTTAGCCCATTTTTCTGCATTTTTGTGAAAAATGTTTTGTCAATTACACAAAAAGGTTGTAACTTTGCATCGGATTTAGGAGAAAAGCATTATCCTTCCTCCTCATTCAAAATATAAGTTAAACAAATTAAAGGTAAGGTTAAAGATTATGTTACAGGAAAAAGCAGGAAACATTGCAGGCCTCATTTGGAACGCTCTTGCAGAAGCAGAGGCTGCACAGTCATTCAAGCAGATCAAGAAGGCTACTAAGCTCGCTGAGAAGGATTTCAACCTCGGTCTTGGCTGGTTGCTCCGTGAGGACAAGGTCAGCGCGGTTGAGACTGGTGACGAGAAGGATCCATACGCTTACTCTTTGAAGTAATCCAGTATTGATTCTCTCAGTGTAATAGTTGCTTAAAACTATAAAAAATGCGTTACTCAATTGTTGAGCGACGCATTTTTCTTTTATTTATTTTGAATTGCCGACAAATTGTCTTACCTTTGCAAAAAGAAACCTCAAACTGCAGTTTAGAGAATATGAAGAAGAACTTTTACAAATGCGTAAGCAAGGTGTGCGCTGTGCTGCTCACTATGTTGGGCTTTACGGCTCCTATCACGTTGGCATCGTGCTACGGTCCTATGCCTGACCGTCATTATGAGGCAGAAGAATTGATCGACTCGATTGATTCTTTAGGCATGAGTGAAGTTGACTCGCTGGCTCTGTCGGAGGATGTGCAGGCCGTAGTGGAAGAAGAGGGTGAGGAATAATGCGGTGAATATGAAGAATATCAGGAATTTTTGTATCATAGCTCACATTGATCACGGCAAGTCGACTTTGGCTGACCGACTCTTGGAGAAGACCAATACCATCAAAATCACCCAAGGTCAGATGCTGGATGATATGGATCTGGAGCAGGAACGTGGCATCACCATCAAGAGCCACGCCATCCAGATGGAGCATGCATATGACGGCGACAAGGAGGAATACAAGGGACAGAAGTTCATCTTGAACCTGATTGACACGCCCGGACACGTGGACTTTTCATATGAGGTGAGCCGTTCCATTGCTGCGTGCGAAGGAGCGCTGTTGGTGGTAGATGCCACACAGGGTGTGCAGGCACAGACCATCAGTAACCTCTATATGGCGATTGATCATGACCTCGAGATCATTCCCGTCATCAACAAGATAGATATGCCCAATGCGATGCCTGAAGAGGTGGCTGATGAAATCATTGACCTCATTGGTTGTGACTTGGAGGACATCATCTATGCCAGCGGTAAGACGGGCGAAGGAGTGGATGACATCCTGAATGCTGTGGTGGAGCGAGTGCCTCATCCTGTAGGGGATGAGAATGCCCCTCTGCAGGCTCTGATTTTCGACTCTGTCTTTAATTCCTATCGCGGTGTCATCGCTTACTTCAAGATTATCAATGGCGTGATGCGCCCAGGCGAGAAGGTGCGTTTCATCAACACGAAGAAGGAATATCTGGCGGAAGAGATTGGTACGCTGAAGATGGATATGGTGCCGAAGAAGGAGCTTCGTACGGGCGATGTAGGTTATATCGTGACGGGCATCAAGCAGGCGACAGAGGTGAAGGTGGGTGACACAATCACTTCGTTGACCAATCCGACCAGCGAAGCCATCAAGGGTTTCCAGGAAGTGAAGCCGATGGTGTTTGCCGGTATCTATCCCATTGAGACAGAAGATTATGAGAACCTGCGTACCTCGTTGGAGAAACTGCAACTGAACGATGCCTCGCTGACTTTCCAGCATGAGAGTTCTGCAGCCTTGGGTTTTGGTTTCCGTTGCGGATTCCTGGGACTGCTCCACATGGAGATTGTGCAGGAACGACTGGATCGCGAGTTCGATATGGACGTGATTACGACGGTGCCGAACGTCAGCTATATGATCTACGACAAGCAGGGTGGAGCGCAGGAGGTGCATAACCCGAGTGGTATGCCTGACCCCACGCTGATTGACCATGTGGAAGAGCCCTACATCCGTTCCACTGTCATCACGACGGCCAATTACATTGGCCCTATCATGACCCTCTGCCTGAGCAAACGTGCAGAACTGGTGAAGCAGGACTTCATTGCGGGCAACCGTGTGGAGATCGAGTTCCTGATGCCACTGGGAGAGATTGTGATTGACTTCTACGATAAGTTGAAGAGCGTGTCGCGTGGTTATGCGTCGTTCGACTACCATCCGGCAGGTTTTCGTGCCAGCAAACTGGTGAAGCTCGACATTCTCTTGAATGGTGAATCGGTCGATGCCCTCTCTACACTGACTCATGTGGATAATGCTGTCACGCTGGGTCGTCGCATGTGTGAACGCTTGAAAGAACTCCTTCCTCGTCAGCAGTTCGACATTGCTATTCAGGCTGCCATTGGTGGTAAGATTGTGGCACGTGAGACGGTGAAGCAGGTACGTAAGGACGTGTTGGCGAAGTGCTATGGTGGTGACGTTTCTCGTAAGCGCAAACTCCTTGAGAAGCAGAAGCGAGGTAAGAAACGCATGAAGCAAATCGGCAATGTGAGCGTGCCTCAGAAGGCATTCCTGGCAGTCCTGAAACTGGATGACGATTAAGCGTTTGACGCATGGAACGGTAGTTTGCAGTACACGGTAAAACGTCCGAAAAAAGACCCTTAAATCGCTAAATTATGCTAAAAAACATGTTTTTATTCACGAAAACATGCTAAATAGCATAAAAAATTTGGTTGTTTCTTTCAAAAGTCCTACCTTTGCACCAGTTTTTCAGGAACTAAAGGTAAGAATTGTATGAAGAAATTACTGGTATTAGTACTGATGACTATCTCATTGAGCGCTGTTGCGCAAACAGCACCAAAGATAGACCTTCAGAAAAAATGGGGGGCTGTTATTCACGCCATTGCTATGGTGGAGAGTCAAGGCCAACCTAACGTAGTATCGAAGAATGGACTCTACGTCGGTTATCTGCAGATTTCCGAAATCCTTGTGCGCGAGTGCAATCGTATCGTTGGATACAAGAAGTACACTTACGCAGACCGTTATGACAAGCAGAAGAGCATGGATATGTTCATCGACTATCAAGAGCACTACAATCCTGACGGAAACATGGAACGTGCCATCCGCCTTTGGAACTCTGGCGACCTCAAGTGCATGACACGCAAGGCTCGCACCGAAGGTTACTACCAGCGTGTGATGAAAAAGTACACCGCTACAGCCTCTCTGCAATAATACTGAAAAGAATGATTTCTTTTATATGAAAACGCCCAAGAAAGTGACTTCAGTTCTTTCTTGGGCGTTTTTTTGGTAAAAGATTCTTTTATCTCTAAAAATAGTCGTAATTTTGTAGCCACTAAATAAAAATAATGTAGCCACTAATAAATAAGTATGGTCATGAAAGTGAAAGATTCTTGGAAGGAGAAGGGCTATGTGGATGAGCCTATCCCTGAAGGCATTGATTTGGATGCTGAGATTCGCAAGATGTGTAAGGAGAAGAATGCGGTGATTCTGGCGCATTACTACACGGATGGAGCTGTGCAGGACATTGCCGACTTCGTGGGTGATTCGTTGGCGCTGGCACAGTGGTCGGCTAAGACGGATGCGGACATCATTGTGATGTGTGGCGTTCATTTCATGGGTGAGACGAACAAGATACTTTGTCCCAACAAGAAAGTGTTGGTGCTGGATCTGAATGCAGGTTGTTCGTTGGCGGACAGCTGCAAGGCAGAGGACTTGAAGGCGTTTGTGGAGGAACATCCTGACTATAAGGTGGTGAGCTATGTGAACACAACGGCAGCTGTGAAGGCGCTGACGGATGTGGTCGTCACTTCCAGCAATGCGAAATTGGTGATTGACTCTTTCCCTCAGGACGAGAAGCTGATTTTTGGTCCAGACAAGAATCTGGGTAATTATATCAACTCTGTGACAGGTCGCGAGATGCTCTTGTGGAATGGCGGTTGTCACGTGCATGGGCAATTCTCGTTGGAGAAAATTCTGGCGATTAAGGCAGAACATCCGAATGCCAAGATTCTGGTGCATCCTGAGTGTCCTGCTCCGATTCAGAAGGTGGCGGATGTGATTGGTTCGACGGCTGGTTTGCTGAACTTTGCCATCAAGGATGAAGCGACAGAGTTTATCGTGGCAACAGAGAGTGGCATCTTGCATGAGATGAAGAAGGCTTGTCCTGAGAAGCTTTTCATTCCTGCACCTCCAGAGGCGACCGAGACGATTGGATGTTCGTGCAACGAGTGTGAGTTCATGAAACTCAACACGTTGAAGAAGCTCTACAACACGTTGAAGTATGAGTGGCCAACGATTGAGGTGGATGCGGAGATTGCCGAGAAGGCCGTGAAGCCCATCGACAAGATGCTGGAGATTAGTAAGAACATGAAGTCAGCAATGGCAAGCAAATGAGTAAGTCTGTCGCCGCATTGGTTTCGGGTGGTGTTGATTCCGCTGTTTCAGTTCATCTGCTGAAGGAGCAGGGGATTGACCCGCATCTGTTCTACATCAAGATAGGTCCTGACAAGGATACGGAATGGAACTGCACCTCAGAAGAGGATGTGGAGATTTGTCAGTGGCTGGCAAGGAAGTATGGGCTGAAGCTGGATGTGATTGACCTGCACAAGGAGTATTGGGACAAGGTGGTGGGTTACACGATGGACAAGGCTCGTATCGGTTTGACGCCCAATCCTGATGTGATGTGCAACAAACTCATCAAGTTCGGATGTTTTGAGGAGGTGGCAGGCAAGGACTTCGGCTATACGGCGACAGGACATTATGCCACAACGACCAAGATAGGTAACAAGGTCTGGTTATCGACTTCGCCTGATCCAGTGAAAGACCAGACGGATTTCCTCTGTCAGATTGATGCCTTGCAAGTGAGCAAACTGATGTTCCCCATTGGCCATCTGTGGAAGCATGAGGTACGCGAGATGGCAGAGAAAGCGCATCTGCTGAATGCGGAGAGGAAGGACAGTCAGGGCATCTGCTTCTTGGGCAACATTGATTTTCGTGACTATATCAAGGCGCATCTGGGCGAGCATCCTGGCGATGTGCGTGAGATAGAAACGGGACATAAGATAGGAGAACACAAGGGCTTGTGGTTCTACACGATTGGTCAGCGCAAGGGTCTTGGCTTTGGTGGCGGCCCTTGGTTTGTGGTGAAAAAGAACATCAAGCGCAACATCCTCTTTGTGTCGCATGGCTATGACCCGGAGAAGGTGTACAAAGATCATGTGACGATGAACGACTTCCATTTCATCAGCGGAAATCCTTTTGAGGAGGGATGGGGCGATGAGAAGAATGGCGAGAAGTCCATGCGTGTGACGTTCAAGATCCGGCATACGCCAGAGTACTTGGGTGGTGTCCTTTCTCAGAAGGAAGATGGGCGTTGGTTCCTGCAGGCTGATGAGAAGATACATGGTGTTGCCCCAGGTCAGTTCTGCGTGGTGTATGACAAGGAGCATCACCTCTGTTTTGGCAGTGGAGAGATCGATTGAGAAAAGAGATTGATTGAGAAAAGAATAAAGAAATGAGCCTTTAACTTGCGGGTTAAAGGCTCATCTTTTTTATCTGTTCTCCAGATGCCTATTTCTTTTCCTTTAAGAGGTCGCGAATCTCAGTGAGAAGCACTTCTTCCTTTGTTGGCTCTGGAGCAGGTTCTGCAGCAGCTTCTTCTGCTTCCTTCTTCTTGCGGAGGGCAGACAGCTTAGCGATACCCTTGATGAGAAGGAACAAGCAGATTGCGATGATGAAGAAATCGAGTACATTCTGGATGAATGCGCCGTAGTTCCATGTCACGGCCTCGATGGCTTCTTCGATGACTTCGCCAGCCTCGTTCACCTTTTCTGGCACGCCCGGCTTGAGCTCAATCTTCAGGTCGCTTACGTTCACGCCCCATGCAGCTGCGATGAGAGGCATGATGAGGTCGCCCACCACTGAAGATACGATTTTACCAAATGCGCCGCCGATGATGACACCGACAGCCATGTCCATCACATTGCCCTTGAAGGCAAACTCTTTGAATTCTTCGATAAATTTTGCCATAATCTCTATCGTTTTTATAATAAAATGTAAATAATTGTCGTTATATGTTCTGTGCGACGTTCAAACATCGGCACAAAGTTACATAAAAAAGCTGAAAGCAGTGTTAATAAATATGGAAAAAATGAAGAATAAATTGTATTTGCTCCTCTCAATGGGCATGTTGCTGCTGCTGGTTGCTTGTTCAACGGCGCATCATTGCAATTGTGGATAGGGAGGAAGTTCACACACGCAGAGCACAGAAAAGAATTGCTCCGCCATCCGAAAGGGTAGCGGAGCAATCTTTTTATAGAAGTACTGAATGTTTCACCATTCAGTGTCTATCGTCGAGTTTCTTATTTGAGCTCAGCGAGGTACTTGATAGTACGAACCATCTGAGAAGTGTAAGAGTTCTCGTTGTCATACCAAGAAACAACCTGTACCTGGTAAGTGTCGTCGTCGATCTTAGAAACCATAGTCTGAGTTGCGTCGAAGAGAGAACCGAACTTCATGCCGATGATGTCAGAAGAAACGATCTGGTCCTCAGTGTAACCGAAGCTCTCAGTACCAGCAGCCTTCATGGCAGCGTTGATGCCTTCCTTAGTGATGTCCTTACCCTTCACAACAGCAACGAGGATAGTAGTAGAACCTGTTGGAGTTGGAACGCGCTGTGCAGAACCGATGAGCTTACCGTTCAACTCAGGAATAACGAGACCGATAGCCTTAGCAGCACCAGTTGAGTTAGGAACGATGTTCTGAGCACCAGCACGAGAACGACGGAGGTCGCCCTTACGCTGAGGACCGTCGAGAATCATCTGGTCGCCAGTGTAAGCGTGGATAGTTGACATGATACCAGAAACGATTGGAGCGTAACCATTCAGAGCTGCAGCCATAGGAGCCAAGCAGTTAGTTGTGCAAGAAGCAGCAGAGATAACTGTGTCAGCAGGAGTCAGAGTCTTGTGGTTCACGTTGTAAACGATAGTTGGGAGGTCATTGCCTGCAGGAGCAGAGATAACTACCTTCTTGGCACCAGCCTGGATGTGAGCAGAAGCCTTCTCCTTAGAAGTGTAGAAACCAGTGCACTCGAGCACAACGTCAACGCCCAGCTCACCCCAAGGAAGCTCAGCTGCATTTGGCTTAGCGTAGATAGTGATTTCCTTACCATCAACGATGATAGAGTTCTCTGTTGCTTCAACAGTGTGCTTGCCTTCACCGAACTTGCCAGCGAAACCACCCTGTGCAGTGTCATACTTGAGGAGGTGAGCAAGCATCTTTGGGCTTGTCAAGTCATTGATAGCGATTACTTCATAACCTTCAGCCTCGAACATCTGACGGAAAGCGAGGCGACCAATACGGCCAAAGCCGTTAATAGCTACTTTTGTCATTGAATTAAAAATTTATGAGTTAATAATAACTGTATGTTTGCTTGTGTTTTTAAGGGAAGGAAAAAACCTCACGGAGTTTCCAGCTCTCTTTCCGACTGCAAAGGTACGAAAAATTTGTCAATGAAAAACATTTTTATCTCATTTTCTTTTTAAAAACAAATGTGCAGAGGCTAAAAGACCATGTTTCGTAAACAAAAAGGGGAGTGAATGTCCGCTTTTGTCAACTACGTGTTGCAAAACGTGTGTGCAAACCCTGTTCGTCAACACGTTTTTTATCTGCTGAAAAATCTCCTATATTATATATATGTATAGAGGGTTTGGGGCTCGTAACTCAGTTTTTTCACTTTTCACTCTTCACTTTCCACTTAAAATTCGTACCTTTGCAGCCGAAATCTAAAGGTAAAAGCAAATGATAACAGTTTCTGACCTTGCCATCCAGTTTGGCAAGCGCGTTCTCTACAAGGATGTGAACATGAAGTTCACGAATGGTAATATCTATGGTGTGATTGGTGCAAATGGTGCCGGTAAATCTACGTTGCTCAAAGCCATCAGCGGTGAACTTGAACCCACGAAAGGTACAATTACTCTTGGTCCAGGCGAACGCCTCTCTGTGCTCTCGCAGGACCACTTCAAATTTGATAACTGCACGGTCATCAACACCGTGATGATGGGACACTCTGTGCTCTGGGACATCATGCAGGAGAAGGATGCCCTCTATGCCAAGTCCGATTTCTCTGACGAAGACGGCATTCGTGCTGCTGAGTTGGAGGAGAAGTTTGCAGAGCTCGATGGCTGGAATGCCGAGAGCGATGCTGCACAGCTTCTTTCTGGTCTGGGCATCAAGGAAGATCTGCACTACAAGATGATGTCTGAACTGACGGGTAAGGAGAAGGTGCGCGTCATGTTGGCACAGGCGCTTTATGGCAATCCTGACAACCTCTTGCTCGACGAGCCGACCAACGACCTCGACCTCGACACGGTGGAGTGGCTTGAAGACTTCTTGGCGAACTTTGAACATACGGTGCTGGTGGTCAGCCACGACCGTCACTTCCTCGATGCTGTCAGCACACACACAGTCGATATCGACTTCAACAAGGTCAACCTCTTTGCCGGTAACTACTCGTTCTGGTACGAGTCTTCCCAGTTGGCATTGCGTCAGGCACAGAACCAGAAGGCCAAAGCCGAGGAGAAGCGTAAGGAACTGGAGGAGTTCATCCGTCGTTTCTCTGCCAATGCTGCCAAGAGCAAGCAGACCACATCGCGCAAGAAGATGCTTGAGAAACTGAATGTGGAGGAGATTCAGCCTTCCACGCGTAAGTATCCTGGCATCATCTTCACAATGGATAGAGAAGCAGGCAATCAGATCCTTGAGGTGGAAGGACTTACTGCCATTGAAGATGATGGGACAGTGCTCTTCAAAGACCTCTCTTTCACGGCCGAGAAGGGCGAGAAGATCGTGTTCCTCTCCCATAATCCTCGTGCGATGACGGCACTCTTCGAGATCATCAACGGCAATCGTGAGCCACAGGCTGGCACCTACAAATGGGGCGTGACCATCACCACTGCTTATCTTCCTGTCGATAACACGGCTTTCTTCCAGAGCGACAAGAACCTCATCGAGTGGCTCAGTCAGTATGGCGAGGGCAACGACGTGTTCTTCAAGGGTTATCTGGGTCGTATGCTCTTCAGTGGCGAGGAAGTGCTCAAGAAGGTCAACGTGCTTTCAGGAGGTGAGAAGATGCGTTGCATGATTGCACGTATGCAGTTGAAGAATGCCAACTGCCTCATTCTCGACACGCCTACCAACCACCTCGACCTCGAGTCCATCCAGGCGTTCAACAACAACCTCAAGCAGTTCAAGGGCAACATCCTCTTTGCCTCACACGACCACGAGTTCATCCAGACGGTTGCCAACCGCATCATCGAACTGGGTCCGAAGGGTCACATCGACAAGCTGATGGAGTACGATGACTATATCCACAGCGACGACATCAAGGAACTCAGAGGTAAAATCTACTAAAGAAAGCTTTTGTCGAAGCTCAGAGGCAGCAGGTCTTTGATGCTACGGATGATATAGACGCCATCGGTGCCGTAAAGCAGCACTTCGATGGCGTTTTTTGCGCGCTGTTCCGCTTCAAGCAGCACCTGTCGGCAGGCTCCGCAGGGAGAGATGGGACGTTGCAGGAACTTCCCCTCCGTATCGCGCGCCGCAATGCAGAGGCGACGGATGGGCTGGTCGGGATAGCGCGAATTGGCATAGAAGACAGCCGTGCGTTCGGCACACAGTCCGGAAGGGTAGGCGGCATTCTCCTGATTGCTGCCGCTCACGATGGTTCCGTCAGCCAGTTCGACAGCCGCACCGACCGAGAAGTGAGAGTAGGGCGCATAACTCCGGTAGGTGGCACGACGCGCCTCGTCCACCAGTTGCAACTCCTCAGCCGTGAGTTCATCCTCCTGCTTCACGAGGACGTGCATGTGAAAATCAAGCTCTTTCATAGGGTAGTCTTTCTTTTGCGGTGGCAAATGTACGAAAAAAAACGAACACGAATCAAACGAATCGGCACGAATCATAATAGATTGGAAAAAATATCGGGGAATTGTTTCTTGTTTGGGGAGAATTGTGTATCTTTGCCGCCGAAAACAATTAAAACAGCAAGAATATGACAGCAATCACCATCAACATCCCCAACCACGAGGTCAGCTTCTTCAAGAAGATGGTGCTGAAGATGGGTTGGACGTTCAGCGGGGCGACCATGGTGCGCACGGCAGCCACGCCCAAGGAACAGGCGCTTGCCAAGGTTGACCACGCTTTCGGGCAGCTCCGCCAGATGAAGGACGGCAAGCTCGAAGGCATCAATGCGGAGGAGTTGCTGTCAACCGCGAGCTGCGGCAGCTGATGAAGAAGAACGGACTCGAATAATATATAAATGTATAGAAAACATCGGGAGGACGCGCTCAGCATCCTCCCGAATCTTTTTATGCGATAGACTCGAATTGGACTGACTGCATTTCTGCTTTAATCCTTTTGTATATTATATCATAAGCTTTCTCGTAGGCTCTTCCACTCCAATCAAAAGGTATTGGTTCCACCTCCACATCTAATGCTTCCAAAAGTTTTGCCTTGCCTATATCCAAGCTGTTGTCGTTTATCGAATAATAGATTATTTTGTTTCTTTCAATTATCTTTTCACGTATGAGACGTTTACGAATGGTCAGGAAATACCACAAATCAATTTCCTCATACCCAAGTCCGAAACCTAATATATAGACATTAGAATGCAACATGACATATGGCCAGCTATTCTTCTCTTTCTCTGCGTTTAGAAGCCCATTTGATTGCTCAAACATCCTTTTTAACTTCGTTACCGACTCACAATATTCATAAAGGCCAAGCATGATGCGTTCCTCTATGTCAAAACTACCATGCATATTCCATAGACGAATTTTCTTTTCTCCATTAACAAAAGTAAAATGTGCTTCTATATTGCGAATACTACACTCTGTGTTTTTCCTTTTATATCCTCTTTTCATCAGTGGATTGTTCAAGAAAGTCTCATAATTTGTCGTAATATAGTTATCTGCTTCCAACTCTGCTAATTTGTCATAGAATGCGGGAGCTTCGAAATGGGTCATCTTCTCTTTTAGTTTCGTTTTAATGTCTATCTCCGTGTCTATCATTTCCGTCACTTTAACTCCATTAACGGTAAATGTACATCCATGCCCCACTTCAGTATATTTATTTTTAGGCAGTACGATATATTCATACTTCAGCGTATTGCTCCCTATCGGCGGAAGTATCTGCCCTACAGATATTTCCCGCAGGATGTTATCCCACGTTATCCCATTTTTACTTAACAGGTTTACGCCATTACCATAAAATACGGTTGTTTGCATATTGATAGTTTCTACTATTTAAAAGGATAAGTGTCGTCGTAAATATTGCTCAGAAGTTTGTCATTAAAGAGCCAATGGGCACGTTCGAAGCGACCTCTGGCCGTCAATGTATCGCGGATGTAACAACCTTACAAAATCGATGCAGGTACACCTATGCACCTTTCATTTTACTACCTCTTACAGATGTAACAACCTTACAAAATCAATGTAGGTACACCCTGCCGCTGCATCTGGCGAGGAGGACATCAGATGTAACAACCTTACAAAATCAATGTAGGTACACCCTATACATATGATTTCTGTTGTTTTCCTGTTTCAACCTTGACTGTTGCAATCCCATTCACAGAGAAACGGGAGAGCAGAGCCGTCAAGTCCGCAGGCGTAGATTCGGGATAATCCGTCCCTATTTTGTGATTCACTAATAGTCCCAGCAGATTTAGGCTGGCGTTCAGGTCGCGGTCGATGACTGCTCCGCAATGCGGGCAACGGTAAGTGCGGTCGCGGAGCGTCAAATCGTCCTTCTTCTCTCCGCAAACCGAACACGTCTTGCTGCTTGCGAAGAAGCGGTCGGCCTTCGTGACTTTCACGCCGTTAGTTTCGGCTTTATATTCTATCTGTCTGCGCAGTTCGCCAAACGAAACATCGCTGATGGCCTGAGCCAGTCGGTGATTCTTGGTCATGCCCTTCACGTTCAGGTCTTCAATGGCAATCTCGCCATAGTGTGTGGTCAGAATCGTGGTGACTTTATGCAAGAAGTCACGCCTGATGTTCGCCACGTGACCTTGGACCTGAGCCAGCCGCACAGACAGCTTCATATAATTGTTCGACTTCTTGACGCCCTTCAGCCGTTCCTCTTTGGTTTTCGGATGGAACCGCTTGCTGAGCTGTCTGCTGAGTCGTTTTATTTTTCTTAGATTCTTCTTCAGTGGCTTGGGATTCTCGATGGCAATGCCGTCGGAGAGTATCAGCTCTGCCTTGATGCCCATGTCAATGCCCACTTTCCTGTTGGCATCTACGGAATCCACGTGTCGATGTGTTCTGCGATATTCGTCCTCGGTTATCTCAAGGCTGAACGATGCGTAGAACTTGCCGCCACTTTGCGAAATGCATACATTGTTTATCTTGGCATAATTAAAGCGGATGTGCTCGGCCATCTTCACCCAGCCGCCATGCATGTTTGGCATGCAGATATATTGATGCTTCCCATTCTCATTGTGGGCCAACTTGTTAAAAGCCTTTGAATTCCTGTTTGTATCCGACAGCCTAATTTTGTCCCTTTCTATGTAAAACTTTCCCTCGTTATCTCTTTTCTTTTTGAACTGTGGATACTTGCCCAACCCTTTAAAAAACCGTTTAAATGCCACATCAAGATTATCAAAAGGCTGCATCGTAGCACATTTCGTTACCTCATAGACAAACGGGAACTGCTCCTTTTTGATGGCATTAAACTGTGTTCTAAGTTTCCTGCCGCTCGGCTTCTCGCCAGCCTCATACATCCGTTTCCATTCTGCCAGCCCCCAGTTATATGCCAATCGCGCACAGCCGAAAGCCTTGCGGAAGTAGGTCTTCTGCTTGTTGTTCGGTTTCAGTTCTATTCTATGTGCGATTGAAATCATATAGATAAGGCTTTATTGCTTGCAAAGATACACATAATCGTCATTCGGAACAAGAAATTAGGGCAAAAACACGAAATATTAACCTTTTCCTTATGAAATGTGGAATACGTTATGCAGGGTTTCAAGAAAATTTCTTACTTTTGCAATCGTAATTTTTGGAAAAAGAGAGCCAACAGTTTTTCGCTCCATCTTAGAAGAGCTACCTAGAACAAGCGCGAACAAACGAAGGCTGCATGCTCACCCCTTATCGGCGTGGGCATTGGTAGTTTTCGGCGATGTTCCCGCAGGGAGTAGCTCCCCTAAGATGGATTGTTTGATTATGAAGGTGCCTCACGCCTCTTTTTTTGAAAAATATCGTAAACAGCATACGAGCATGAAACCATCAAGTAACGAGAAGGAGGATCGGCCTCCGCCTGTGTGAAGCTTCCGCCACTTGGCGGAGAAGCTGCTGGAAGGCCGTGAGTGTTTCCGCCAAGCAGCGGAAAGGCTTCGGGAAAGAAAGTGATGTTTCCGCCACATGGCGGGAATACTTCGGGGAGAAAAGTGACGTTTCCGCCACGTGGCGGGAATTGTTCGGGAAGAAAAACAGTGTTTCCGCCAAATGGCGGGGATGCTTCGGAAAGAAAAGCAACGTTTTCGCCAAGTGGCGGGAGTTTTCAAACTTTTTTATTAACTAAATCTTTTTATTCACTTCAAATCCAAAACAATTATGAACAAGTTTTTGAGACCAAACAAGACGAAACTGAAGAACGCCCAGCACTATTCGCTGATGGAGGCGTTCAAGACAGTGCTCACGGCGGCTGCGCTGGCTGGCGTGAAGTTGCAGGCACTCGTGACGGCATGGCTCGCATGCTTCGATGATGAGAACCGCTGCTACATGGTTGCCCGCGCGAGCGAAATCATCAAGCGCCGCGACGAGGCCGACAAGCGCCGCGACACGCTCTACACGAAGCTGCACCAGCTGGTGAAAGTGTGGCTGAACAGCGGCAACACTACCATGGAGGCTGCCGCCGAGGCACTCGTCCAGATTTTCCGCCTCTACAAGGTGAACACGCAGGCGCAGATTGACGAGCAGACGGGTCAGATGGACAACCTTATCATCGACATCTCCACGACCGAGATGCAGGCTCATCTGGAGACGCTGGGTGCCATGTGGCTCTTCAACCAGATGGCGGAGGCTCACGAGCAGGTGAAGGCCATCCGTCTGGAGCAGGGTCTGGAGATGAGCGAGAAGGTGGTCGGCGCCCTCGAAACCGCGCGCAAGGCGAGCGACGCTGCCTACGACAACGTGCTGGCGATGATCGAGGCGCTCTCACTGACTGCCGACGACACAGCTCCTTACGAGGCGTTCATCAAGCAGTGGAACGGAACGCTGAAAATCTATCAGGACATCCTCGACCGAAAGAGCGGGTCGGATTCCTCCTCATCCTCTTCTTCTCAGCAAGGCGGCACAACCGAACCTTCCGGCGAGCAGGGCGGCACGACGGAGAATGGCGAAAATGGCGGCACAGAACAAGGCGGCACCGAGCAAGGTGGTGGCACTGAGCAAGGTGGCGGCACTGAGAACGGTGGCACTGAAAATGGTGGCAATGGCACGCTCATTGACGACCCCGAATTGGATGATAATAATGGCGGTCAGAACGGTGGCGGCTCCAACAACAATGGAGGCAATGGCACGCTCATTGATGACCCCGAACTGGATGACAATAACGGCGGTCAGAACGGTGGCGGGTCGAACGACAACGGCGGCGGCAACGGCGGCAATGGTCAGCTGATTGACGATGGCGAATAGTCGCTGATGGGCTGGCTCCTGCGCCTCCTGCTGAGGCTGGGATAAACAATAATTACCAATAATTGCCAATAATTGGTTCCAATAATAAACATGTGATTCGTGAAAATTATTGGACAAAATTATTGGCAATTATTGGTAATTTTTGTTTTTCGAGACACCCGCAGGTGTCGCGAGCTGAGTCGTTATTTCTTCTCCATCTTGTCGAAGAGCATGATGAGCAGGGAGCCGAGGATGCCGGCTGAGAGGGAGCCGAGCAGGACGGCTATCTTGCCGGAGGATCGGAGCATGTCGGTGGCTTCGGGGGTGAGTTCGCCGAAGGAGAGGGTGTCGACGAAGATGGCCATGGTGAAGCCGATGCCGCCGAGGCAGGCTACGGCGAAGAGCATTTTCCAGGTGGCTCCTTCGGGCATGGCGCCAACTTTGCACTTGATGGCGATGAAGGAGGCGAGGGTGATGCCGATGGGTTTTCCGAGGAGGAGTCCGAAGAAGATGCCCATGCCGACGAGTCCTACGCCTTCGAGTGGGAGGGCCTGGAAGATGTTGAAGAAGCTGATGTCGGGGATGACGACGCCGGCGTTGGCGAGGGCGAAGATGGGCATGATGAGGAAGTTGACCCAGGGGTTGAGCACGTGCTCAAGTCGGTAGGACATGCCGATGGAGTTGTTGGTGATGTAGCTGATGCGGCGCAGGCAGTGGCGCTGGGGACCGTTGGGGAAGGGCACGCCCTGCTCGAGGGGGTCGTCGTCGTAGCGGGTGATGCGGTTGAGGTATTTGCGGTTGCTGCGGTCGAGGTAGGATCGGCTGAAGCGTGCGTCCATGGGGATCATGAATGCCATGACGACGCCGGACATGGTGGAGTGGATGCCTGAGTAGTAGAAGAGGAACCAGACGACGATGGCGGGGATGAGGTAGAACATCATGCGCTTTTCGCCGAGGCGGTTCATGATGCGGATGGCGATGATGAGGAGGATGGCGATGATGAGGAGGGGGAGGTTGATGTTGCCGCCGTAGAAGATGGCGACGACGAGGATGGCTCCGAGGTCGTCGGCGATGGCGAGGGCGGTGAGGAATATCTTGAGGGAGACGGGCACTTTGTTGCCGAGGATGGACATGATGCCGACGGCGAAGGCGATGTCGGTGGCTGTGGGGATTCCCCATCCGCCGGCGGTGGTGGTGCCGATATTAAAGAGTGTGTAGAAGAGGGCTGGGACTGCCATTCCGCCTGCGGCCGCGATGACGGGCAGCAGGGCTTTCTTCACGCTGGAGAGCTCGCCGCAGACGACTTCGCGCTTGATTTCGAGTCCGACGGTGAAGAAGAAGATGACCATGAGGATGTCGTTGATGAATTTCTCGACGGTCATGTCCTGGGGGAAGCTGATGGTGAATGTCTCGTTGGAGATGGTCATGGAGAGGCTGGTCTCGAGGAACTCGTGATAGAAGTGCGCCGTGGCTGGCAGGTTGGCCAGGAGCATGGCGATGATGACGCACACGAGCAGCGTGACGCCGCCTGCCCATGGCTGTTTCTGGAAATTGGTCTGAGAGAGCTTCATGGAGTGAAGCCCCTTGGTCCATGTGTACAATGGAATAAGTCGCATAAAAACAATCTTTTTTTATATCTTACCTTTATTATTTTTGTTCCTTCTGGAGGTACATCTTGGGCGTTTCGTTGGTGACGCGCTTGAAGAAGCGGCTGAAACTGCTCACGGTGGGGAAGTGGAGGGCATCGCTGGTTTCGCTCAGGCTGTAGTGGTGGACCAGTATCATCGCCTTGGCTTTCTGGATGACTGCCTCGTCGATCCATGCGGAGGCGTTCTTCCTGCTGTAGCATGTGCAGACGAAGGAGAGGTATTTGCTGGAGATGCCGAGGGTGTTGGCGTAGAACAGCACGGTGCGGTGCTCGACGGCGTGCTTGTTGAGCAGGGAGAGGAATCGGCAATAGACGTCGTACTGGCGGGAATTGCTGTTGCCCTCGAGCGGCAGCGGGTCGTATTTGTGTATGTTGATGTTCTTGACCATCATGGCGTTGAGCAGGCATCGAACGTATTCAGCCTTGTACGCGTAGTCGGGGCCACGGAGGTCGCGCTTGATGTCGGTGTAGATGCGCAGCATGTCCTGCATCTGCAGGGTGGATACGGGTGTGATGAAGTGCTGAAGGGACAGGCGCGCATTGCTGTAGGTGAGTCCGATCTCTTTAAAGATTTGGTTGGTGAGCTTGGGGTAGGTGACCACCATGAAGTAGCGTGAGTTTGGATTGACGAACTTGAGCTTGAACGTGTTCTCAGGCATGATGTTGACGACGGTGCAACGTGTCACGGTCTTTTCCTTGCCGTTGATCACGATGGCTACTTCCCCTTCCATCAGATAGAAGTTGATGCTCTGGTAAATTCTGGTGGAAGGAGCATCGTGCAGCTGTGCGAGGGGATTGCTCTCGTTGAACGTGTCGAACATGAGCATATTGTCCTTGGTTCCCGCTGAAGGGATGATGTCTTCGCGTGAGAAGATGTCCACGTATTCCACGAATCGGGGGGTGTGGCGCATGGTCTTGTTGAATGTTGAATCGGTCATGGCTTATTTCTCCTTGTTCTGTTGTATGAAACTGATGGACCTGATGTTGTTCTGCTTGAGATATGCATTGGGCGACATGCCCGTGATGCGCTTGAAGTAGCGTCCGAAGAAACTCTGGCTCTGGAAATTGTATTCCATGCTGACTTTCTTGATGTTATACTCGTTGTTGTAAAGTGTCTGTTTAATGGCATACACCACGTACTGGTCGATGGCCTGAGATGCGGTCAGGTTGGTGTATTTGTGAACGATGGTGGACAGGTACTTGGGTGTGATGCCAAGTGTTTTGGCATAGAACTGCACGGCGCGCTCTTCCTTGTGATACTGGTTGAGCAGTTTGAGAAACTCGTTGAAGAACGCATACTGTCGGCTGTTTTTCACATAGTTGACGGGCTCTGTGCCACCAAGCAAAGAGTAGAATTTCGCCACGTAGGCTCCCAAATAAGCTCTGAGGACGACTTCCTTCCTGGGGTAGTCTTCTTGCTGGTGCTCTCGTTTGATGCGCTTGTAGCATTCGAGCATGATGGCAATTTTCTCTGGGGTGAAACGGACATGGCGGAACTTGAAGGCTTGATAATGAAGCCTGTTGAGCACGTTGGTGCGCTTGTAGATGTCTGCCATCAAGTAGCTGCTGGTGAGGAAGGTGAAGAAGGTGCATCGGGACTCTTCGACAGTCACGCTCATGCAAGGCATGACTGCGAGGTATTCGTTGGCCTTCATCTCGATGCGAGTGCCCGACACAATCAGGCGGAGTGTGCCTCGGAGTACAACCGTGACATAAACGTACTCGGAATTGTAGATCTCTTCACGGGCATGGATGACAGGATCCTCTCTTTGGTCGAGATTATCCATGATGGTGTATTTCCCGTCATAGGAAGAGAAATACGCACTTTGTGCATCCGCTTTAGTAATAAGGTCTCCTTTTAATATCATTAGTCTATGAGTCTAGTATCATTAGTCTATGAGCCGTTTTGGGCTGCACGCAGTATCAATGTGGTGGCTCCGATGGTGATGATGGCTCCGTCTTCAAGGTTGATGCGGTCGACATCACGCAAGATGTCGTTCATGTAGAAGGTGCCTGTGTCACTGGGAGCGTCGCGCAGGATATACTGCAGTTTCCCTTGTTTATTCTTTTTCACCGTGATGACACAATGGAAGGTGTCGATGCTGGGGTCGCGGGTGTCGATGGGCTTGTTGATGTTGGTGCCCTTCACATATCTGCCAAACTCGTTTTCGCCCAAATCCAGAGGGATGACCTGCTTGTAAGCGAAGCGATTCTCCACCACCACGATGCTACCGTAGTCTTCATTGTATGCATGCTCGTCGAGGGTCTTTTCCTCATGGCGGTTGGCGAGCTTGGACTTTCCGATGCGGATGCCGAATTCCTTCTTGCAATGCTGGCACACAAAGACTAAGGACTGGCCGTCGGTGTATTGGGTTTCGTCAAAGACGATGTAGTGATCACATTTTGGGCATCTGACTCTCTTCATACCATCCTTCCTTAGTTTTACTGATGAAGTGAAGGATTAAAGCTCGAGGATCCATGCCTCGGCAAATTCAGAACTCTCCTTGCGCAGTGACGTTAAGGCTTGCTGTGCCGTAGCTTCGTCGGCGTAGTTGGAGTAGAGGATGCGACTGACCTTGCCATTCTTCACATAGCGTGCCTGGTCAAAGCCGTCCTTAGCGAGGGCCTTGATGTAGCGCTCTGCATTACCTTGGCTCACGTAGGTGGCGAGGACAATGGTGAACTTGGCTTCGTCAGCCTTTGCAGGAGCTTCCGTTTTTGCGATCTCCTTTGTTTCTGCCTTTGTATCCTCCTTTGTTTCCACTTTTGTATCGACCTTTGCTTCCACCTTTGTCTCCACCTTTGTCTGCGTTGGCTGTGCAACAGGAGTGGCAGGATGGGTTTTAGTGGTCACTTTGTCCATCGTCGGGAATGCTGCCATCACGGTGTCGGATCCGTTGTTCACACCATTCATCGTCAGATAGGAGAAACAGAAGAACAAAAGCACGGCTGCTGCAGCAGAGATGCCGAAATCGAGCCAGCGGCGGTTGAGGTGGATGACCACATCCTTCCGTTGTCTGTTGTCTGTTGTCTCTTGTTCGTTGTCCTTCTTGGCTATATGCATCGAAGCAGCGGCTTGCAGGGTGCGCTGGATGTCTTTCTCCTTGATGACGTTCTGCAGCGACTTCATCTCATAAGAATAGAGTCCATAGAGAGAAGGTGTGAGTGCGCCTGTTTCTGGTGCAACGAAAGAGATGTTCTGGTTGAGTCCCTTCTTGAGGGTACCTATGTTCTCCAATTCATATTCGCCCTTCATCTCCAGTTCGTACATCATCTTCCCCAAATCCTTTTCCATTTGCAAGTTAGCAGAAGGATAGGATGTGTCGTAAGCAGTCATGTACGACTGTACGAGTAGGCCGTCGTTGACTTGCAGCTGCTGATTAAAACCTATCGTGCGATAAGGTGGCAAAAAAAGATGCTCCTCTCCTCCTGTGTATCGCGCATCGGCATGGTTGGCTATGAACCCACCAAGTCCTGGCACAATCACGCAGTCGTGTTCGAGCAGCAATAATTCAATATGTCTCGCTAAAGAAATCATGTGACAAAGATAGGGCAATTTTTTGGAACTTTTGCAAATTTTACGGCATTTTTTTATAAAAATGTTCGTTTTTTTCTCATTTGCTATTGTTTTATGCATGAAAAAGAGCCGCATGAAACCATGCAGCCCAAATTCTTTCTCTTTTTTCCTGTTCTTTATTCAGCAGGAGCCTGTGTACCTGTTGCAGGGAATGTTGGTACATTTTCTGCATCAGTTGACTGAGCGGGAGCAGCGATGTTGATAGGAGCCTCTTCTACAGTCTGCTTTGTGATGAAAGCTGCAGAAACGATGCTGAGCACAACCATAGCAACAGCTAAGCCCCAAGTTGCCTTCTCGAGGAAGTCCGTTGTTTTGCGAACACCCATAATCTGATTTGAAGAGGCGAAGCTGGATGCGAGACCACCGCCCTTTGATTCCTGAATAAGAACAATTCCACACATCAAGATAGATGCGAGAATGACGAGTACGATAATTAAGTAGTACATTTTATTTGTTTGTTTTTGTTAATTTACTGTTTGTTTTTGATTAAAATTAACGACTGAAAATCACTGATTTTGCTTCAGGAGTGCTTCCAGCAGATAAATTTGCGCTGCAAAGTTAGAACTTTTTTTCGGATTATTCAAAGAAATCTTGCGTAATATTTCCAAAGCTTGCTGATATCTGCCCTGTTTTATATAAATGTTGACCATACTTTCGGTATAAACCTCCTCTTCTTCCACAGAAAATTCGGGCGAAGAGAACTCGTTGTCATCCATGTCGGGAATGTCCACTCGTTGTTTTCCCTTCGTCTCTTCGATGAAGTTGTCAATGAGTTCTGATCCCTTCAATTTTGGGGTCCCATCTTCTTTTTCTTCTTCCGATGGCTCAGAGGCATGATCTTCCTGTTGCATCAAGTATGAGGCATAATCCTTGGTCAAATCAATCAATGAGGGTTGCTCTCTTTGGGGACCATGATCCTCGTCGGTCTCGATGCCTCCTTTGTTTAGGAAGCGATCAATGAGTGAGATGGTTCTCGTACCCTCATCCTCCGTTTCGATGCTGATGTCGTTGCTGTGGGTCGGTAGTGTATAATTGACACCTTCCGTCAGCATGAAGAGGGCAGTACGGTCGGGAACGAAAGAACTTGCCTTCCTTAACTCGGCACCAAAATCCTGTGAGTGCAGCTTGTAGAGGTTGGAGATGTAGAGCAGACGCACCACTTGGAAGAAGGGGTACTTTTCCACCAGCGCTTTCAACTCAGGCAAGGTTTCTGCGTTGAGTTTTGAGGGGTTTTCTATCAGTTCTCTTATGTTCATTATTCTATTTAAATAGATTGTGTCTATTGTCTGTTTACCAGATAGCTACAGTTGCGTTGAATATCTGATCAACGATGTCGTCAATCATTTCCTGCACCAGTTCTTCTTGTACAGCTGCAAGTTGCTTGGAGGAGTCGTATTCAGTGGTGGCACTGAAACGTTGTTCGAAGTCTTGATCATGCTTCTTGGTGTTGACAAACCGTACGTTCACGACAATTTTCAACTGAACTTGCGTGGAATATCCGTCGGAGCCAATACTCTTATTGGTTTGGCTATATTCAACTATTTCACCCGATAACTGTAGGTCGCCGTCTCGTTTCAACACTTTTAGCTTGGTCTTTTGTGCATAGATATCGCTAATGGTGTTGTAAAACATGGACTCCATCGGGCTCCATACATAGTTGGCACGAATGGGGAATTTGTCGAGGCTGATGCTCTTGATCTTGGTGTAGTCAATGCTTGTACCCGTGAACTTGTAGCTCACAGTACATGCAGTCAAAACGCCGACCAGCATCACGCTCAATATGATGGTGAATCTTTTCATTCCCTTAGACAATTTACATCTCATCATATTTCCAGCCCGTAGTCTTTGATTTTTCTATACAGCGTGCGTTCTGAGATGTCCAGTTCTTGTGCCGTCTTCTTGCGATTGCCATTGTTGCGTTGAAGAGACTCGATGATGTTCTTCTTCATCAGTTCCTTGTTCGACATGGGTGCTTCCTCTATTGTTTCAATGTCTTCCACATCCTGAATATGATGGCTCTCGTATGGTATGCTGCTGGTGGGAGCATAGCGCTGCTCGTTGACGATGTAAGGTTGTGGTTCACGTATTGTTTCCATGTTGCTGTGTACCAACTCCTTCAAGTCTTTCACTTCCTTGCCGATGCTTGACAACAATTGGAAGAGCATGTCACGTTCCTTCTCGTAGCTGTGGGCTTCGGCTGCGTGCTCCATGCGGTTGGCGCCATGCAACACCAATCCTGTTTCGCCGAGAGAATCGTCTGTCACGCCATAACTCCTCAGAATTTCGGGTGTGATTTCCCGTTCCTGGCTAATGATGCTGATTTGTTCAACCAGATTGCGTAATTGACGAATGTTTCCGGGCCACTTATACCTTAATAATAAGACGCGAGCGTCTTCTGTCAGGCGTACAGGTTCGATGCGGTATTTCTGTGAGATGTCGTAGGCAAACTTTCTGAAGAGCAATTCTATATCCCTGCCTCTCTCTCTGAGTGGAGGCATATTGATGGGGATTGTGTTCAGTCGGTAATAAAGATCCTCTCTGAACTTGCCTTCACGAATGGCCTTTTGCATATTTACGTTTGTAGCAGCTACAATCCTTACGTCCGTCTTCCTCACTTCACTTTCACCCACACGGATGTATTCGCCAGTTTCCAGCACACGTAGCAATCGTGCCTGAGTTGCTAATGGCAGTTCACCTACTTCATCCAGAAAGAGCGTTCCCTTGTTTGCCACACTGAAATAGCCTTCTCGGTCATCCAAAGCACCCGTGAACGAGCCTTTCTTGTGCCCGAACAATTCCGAGTCAATCGTGCCCTCCGGTAACGAACCGCAGTTGATGGCAAAGTATTTGTTATGCTTTCGTGTCGAATTGTCGTGAATCACCCTTGGCAGCACCTCCTTTCCGACGCCGCTTTCGCCATAAATCAGCACAGACAATTCTGTCGGCGCAACCTGAATGGCTACGTCGATGCTTCGGTTCAGCCCCTCATAGTTGCCCACAATGCCATACCGCTGCTTCACCTGTTGTATGATTTTCTCGTCCATAAGAGTTCTCTTTTGGTTTTTGAAGTTGTACTTCTAACCATCTTTTGGAAAAACGTGACAAAATTAGTGATTATTTTCCAGACGACAATGACTTTTTGTCAGTTTTTAACAGAAACAGCTCTTTTTGTCTCTGTTCTTTAGCTGTACACTTCACTATAGCCCCAAACGGAACTTGGCTCCAGCCATAACCCACACACCTGGTTGCTTCACATTGGCATAATCGTAGTATGGGTGGTTGGTGAGATTGTTTGCTTGGAGATAGAGAGTGTAGTGAGGTTTTGTCCATTGCACTTTGAGGTCGAGTGTAGCGTAGATGCCATAGCTCTGATGTTCGCCTGTCAGGGCGTTCTCGAAATCTCCTTCACGGTTTTTGATGGTGAAATCCCATTGCGCTGTAAGTTGATTGAAGATACGATGATTGAGTGAGGCAACGAACTTGTGACGCAGGAATGTCATGCGTGAAACATAGTTGGCGTCATGTTCTTTATGGACGCGGTATTTATAGTTGTAGCAGTAGCTGAGGGTAAGTCTCTGCAAGAAGAAGTTTTCACCCCAGCGATTGGTGAAATCGAATGCGGTCAATACTTCTGCGCCGATGTTGTCGATGTCGCTGTTCGCAGTAGTATAGAAGGTGTCATCGCCGTATTTCACCCAGTCAATCATGTCGGTACCGTGCCGATAGAAGCTTTTGGCTTGCAGTTGATAGAAGGAGCCTGTATAGGAAGTTCCGAGATGCCAGTCTGTGCTTTTTTCGGGTTTCAGTTGGAGATTACCTTGCAGCCCTGGACCATTGTAGTAAATGTCTGTGTATGTTGGGGTTCTAAGACTCTTGTTGAAGGATGCAAAGAGTTTCCATTGACAGGTGGGGCACCATGATAGATCGATGCCAGGATAGACGTTCATGCTTCCTTCTACGGCGGTGTTGTGGTTGGCGAGCATGCCGATGGAGATGGTGAGATGCTCCAGCAAGACATCGTGCTCAAAATAGAGGCTGAGATTGCTGCGCCCGTCCTTATATATATAATATGTGTCGTGACCAGGCACTTTGTATTTGTGTCGGTCTGCTTCCGGGATTTCTTTTCCGAGACGTGTGGAGAGGATGTTCTCACGACGGAACTCAATGCCAATAGCGGTCTTGCCGAGTGCCCATGTGGTGTAGGCATTGGCGTTGGCACCATAGACATTGGTCTGATGGAAATTCTGATAGGCTTGGGGATTGGCTCGTCGCCAGACATAATGGTCGAGGGAACGGTTCCAGTATAGCTGCATGGGTACATGAACTCGTCCCTTGTATTCGGCTTGTGCAGCAATGAGATAGCGGCGGTCTTCCTCATATTGTGTGTCTGAGCCTGTGCCGTAGAACGTGTTGGCTCCGTAGTTCATCGTGCTCAATCCCGCTTGAAGTGTCGCATCGAAGATTTCGCTTTGGAATTTTCCGTTCCAATAGACATTGCCCTTGTTGAAGTCGTCGTTTGATGTGCCACCATCGCTGCGGGCATAGCCGCCGCTGATGCGATGATTGAAGCAATTTGTTTTCATAGCCAGAAAGGCGTTGGTTCCAAAGGTTCCGTATGAGCCTCCTTGCAAATGGACACCCAAACTGCTTTCGGACTCAGTCCGTGTGACAATGTTGATGGCTCCGGCGAAGGCTTGACTGCCATAGATGCGGCTAGCTCCTCCTTCGATGATTTCTATCCGCTCAATGTCATCGACGTTGACGGGGAGGTCAACGGTCAGATGTCCCGTGTGAGGATTGCTGATATTGATACCGTTGAGCAGGACGGTGAGCTGGTCTTCCGTACCTCCGTTCACGCCGATGTCGGTCTGAATGCCGAAGCCTCCACGTTGCCTGACGTCAACTCCTGCAGCGAGTTTCAGCAGGTCGTTGACAGATTGGGCACTGGAGGCTTCGATGTCCTGTCGGTTAATCACTTGTACGAGGCGAACGGATTTGTCGGCAGGGAGCGGCGCACGGGTGGCAGCCACTTCCACTTCGCCGAGCAACAGTCCGTCTTCTCGGTCAGGAGCCGTCATTTCCTGCTCCTCTTCATTGTTGTGTTCCATACTCATGGCCATGATGGCTGCTGATGAGTCGGGACATGTTACAGCCAAGGTGGCAACGCTGAGCACGCTGATGCGGATTTCTCTCTTCAAAGAAAGGAAAATGGCATCGCCGTGACGTGTGAAATGGTGCCAAACGATAGCTTTTGTTTTCTGATTGAATGCTTTTTTCATTTTTTTTGAGTTTTTAGTTATTATATTGCTTTGGAATGTCCCTACACTCTGCAAGAACATTTTCGAAGCCTTTGGTTAGCGCTGTTTCAAGTTTCTTTCTGCGTCCATGCGAAGGAAAATGAAAAGCAACAGCGTGAATCCCCACAGCGATGAGCCTCCGTAGGAAAAGAAGGGGAGGGGAATGCCGATGACGGGTGTGAGACCCAGCACCATGCCCACGTTGATGAACAGGTGGAAGAGGAAGATGCAGAGCACGCAATACCCATAGACTCGTCCCATTGTGTCAGTTTGTCGTTCCGCTACGGCAATGAGTCGCCAGATGAAGAACAGATAAACGATGAGCACACCAGCCGAGCCGATGAAACCCTCCTCCTCACCGACGGTGCAGAAGATAAAGTCGGTATGTTGTTCTGGCACATAGCGGAGTTTGGTCTGTGTGCCATTGAGGAATCCCTTACCAAACAATCCGCCTGAACCAATGGCAATTTTTGCCTGATTGACGTTGTAGCCAGCTCCACGCGGATCGTCCTTCATGCCCAGCAGCACCTCGATACGGATGCGCTGATGGACATCAAGATGTTCGAAAAGCGTATCGGTGATATAATAGAAAGCTGTAGAACCGATGGCGAATAGGGCGATAAGCGAATAACGCACGAGACGGGTATAGAATGCTAAACCGACGATGTAGCCAATCATAAGAATGCAGAGGACGAGCATCACGTAACAGACATTGAACGGGATGACATAAAGCGAGAAAATCATGGCCAGCAAAGTGCCGCCGAAGCATATGTATGCCATCAACTTCACGGCAAAAAGGTTTTTGCAGTACACCCAAACCATGCCGATGGTGAAAATCATTGCCAGCAGCAAAACCGTAAACTCACCGATGGACACGGGCATGTTGGCAATATAATCTTCGCTGAATTTCATACCCACCACAAAATAGACGACGCAAGCAAATCCTGTGAACAGCAAAGAACCAGTCATTCCCTCACGATAAAGCATCAGGAAAAAAGCGAAATAGACGAGCGCGGAACCGGTTTCCTTCTGAGCGATGATGAGCAACATCGGGAGAATAATTAAGGCAATCGCAATGCCAATGTCCTTGGTCTTGCGAATGGTGAAGCCATACTTGTCCATCAATTTTCCCAATGCCAGTGCCACAGCAAACTTCGCAAACTCAGCAGGTTGTATCTTCACCGAGCCTCCAATGGGCAACCAAGAACGGGAACCTTTTGTGTCAGGCGCAATGAATATGGTGATCAGAAGCAGGAACATCATCGCCCCATAAATGACGTAAGCGGCAGTGTCGTAAAAGCGTTTCTCGATGAGCATCAGCACGGCAGCCAACACTAAGGATGTGCCTCCCCAGACAATCTGCTTGCCTGAATTGGTCTCCCAACTGAAGAGATCGGGATTGTTATAGTCGTAGCAAGCACCACACACGCTGAACCAACCCCACACGATGAGTATCACGTAGAGCAGAATGGTCACCCAGTCGATGCTGAGGAATATGCCTTTACTACTTTGTTCTTGTCCTACCATTGTTGTCGTTTACCTTTCTCTTGTTCCATAATCGATATGACGGTTCTGGAAAGATGTTGCCTTTGCCTCACTGGCTGGCGAGAGTTTGCCATTGATGTATTGTTCCATCATCAGTGCGCCAATTGGCACTCCGAATGTGGCACCGAAACCGCCGTTCTCAACATAGACGGCGATGGCAATCTTGGGATTTTCCTTGGGTGCGAACCCCATGAAAGCCGAGTGGTCTTTTCCTCGGTTCTGCGCCGTACCAGTCTTACCACACACTTCATACATGGACGTGTTGGCACTACGGCAAGTTCCTCCCAACACCGCCTTGCGCATTCCTTCTACCACCATGTCGTAGTACTTTTTCTCCACCTTGGTCTTGTGCTTTACCTTGAGACTGTCGGCGATGTGTCCACCTTCTATCTTCTTGACGATGTGAGGTGTGACATAATATCCGCGATTCGCAATGGTTGCGCCCAGATTGGCTATCTGGAGTGGCGTGAGTGTCACCTCTCCCTGTCCGATGGCAATGGAGATGACGCCAAGCGCATTCCACTGACCCAGTCGGCGGTCGTAGTAATCGGCATTAGGAATCATGCCACGCACTTCACCAGGGAGGTCGACGCCCAACTTATAGCCAAATCCCATTGACACCATATAATCTTTCCATGTCGTCAAGGCTTCCTGGATGTTCTTGTATTGCTTTCTGTTGCTCAACATGTGGTAAAGTCCCCAACAGAAGTATCCGTTGCAAGAAGTCGCAATGGCGGGAATAAGAGGTAGGGGAGAACCATGTCCGTGACAACCCACTCGCATACCTTTAGTGACAAAGCCGCGATAGCAGGGATAAGCGGTGGAAGAAGTGATGATGCCCTCTTGCAAAAAAGTCAATCCCTGCGAGGTCTTGAAGGTCGAACCAGGAGGATATGTACCGGAGATGGCTCGATTGAGCATTGGCTTCATCGGGTCACGTTGCATTTCCATCATCTGTGAGCTACGTTGCTTTCCCTCCATGCGGTGAGGATCGTAACTTGGCGCACTGACCATGCAGAGAATCTCTCCAGTCTTAGGTTCAATGGCAACAATCGCTCCCATCTTTCCCTCCATCAGTCGCTCGCCAAGAGCCTGTAGCTTGGCATCTATGGAAAGCGTGAGATTCTTGCCTGGAACGGGCTTTCGGTCGAGCTCTCCATTACGATAGTGGCCTTGAATGCGTCCACGAGCATCACGCAATAAGATTTGTACTCCTTTTATTCCTCGCAACTCTTTTTCATAACTGCGCTCCACACCTTGCTTGCCGATATAATCGCCTGGGTCGTAATAATCATCGTTGTCCACTTCCTTTTGCGACACTTCTGCTACATCGCCAAGAATATGTGCGCAATGGTCTGTAGCATAACGACGAATCGTGCGTTCGCGAATGTAAAAGCCATGAAAACGGAACAACTTCTCTTGAAAGACACCATACTCCTGTGCGGAAATCTGTGGCATGAAAAGCTGTTGGGTATAAGTGGAATAACCAGGATTCTTGTTGCGATCCTTGATAAGTGCCATACGTTCGTCAAACTGCTTCTGTGTGATGCCAATGGTTTTGCAGAAGTCGAGCGTGTCGAGGTTGCTCACTTCACGCATGATGACCATGATGTCGTAGGCAGGCTGGTTGAAAACAAGCAACTCGCCATTGCGGTCGAAGATGACACCACGTGCAGGGAAAATGACATTGTTGAAGAATGCATTGTCATCAGCACGGGTCTTGTATTCACCATCAGAAAGTTGTAGAAAAGCCAAACGGACGATATAGCAAAGAACAATCACCAATGCTATACCGGCAAGTACAAACTTACGATATTCGTAAAAGTGGCTTCTCATGGCTTCTTAGGAGTGATGCGTCGTTTCTTGTCTTGTACGTATCAACAGCTCAATACAGATGATAATGAGTGTAGTGAGCACGGAACCTCCTAAAATGGAGAGAAGTGTCAAAGGCCAATCGGTCAGCGTAAAAGCATCCAACAAATAGAAGCAACTGTGTAACACAGCCATCAAAAGAAATACGTAAAAGACATAATTCCCGAATCCTAATGAAGCAAAGGACGGAGTCAGATTCTCTGCAGAATCTCGAGGGACAAGTCTTTCGAGGAGGACTGGTTGAATCATGGCAATCAGGGTGCATGAGGCAGATGCCATGCCTGCTGTATTGCTAAACATGTCGAACAAAAGGCCCACTACAAATCCCCATAATAACACACCGATACGAGGTGTTCCACGATGCATGCACACCACCATGTAGCCAATCACAAGTGGAGTGATATAGCCTAACAAGTGAATGTTGTTGAACACCAACACCTGAACGAGTAGCAGAATGAGAAGTCTGAAAAGACGTGTGAAAAATATGGAGTTCATCTGATAGTATCGGTGTTTATTGGGTTCTTCTCTTCCAAATCCTTTTGTTTCTCTTGTATTACCTGCTTGTCCTGTTTATTAAGGACGCTGTCTTGACGGATAGGGTCTGTAGCCATTTCTTCCAGTTCGCGACGTTCTGAAGAACTGTAATTAGTAATGACAGAAACCTCTCGGAGAGTTGGGAAGTTTGCAAATAGTTTCACCCTAAGGAAGTAGGATATACCATCAGGTGAATCGCCGACGTGCTGTACCACACCAATTGGAAGACCTGGAGGGAAAATGTCCGAATAGCCATTGGTCTCAACAATTTCCTTCGTTTTCACAGGAGCATGTCTTGGCACACTCGTTACATAAGCGATGTCAGCATATCCACGTTGCCAAACGAGTGACCCGAAATACTCTGAATTACGCAGTCGGCAACTAATCTTGCTGTTGACATTCAACAGAGGCATTACAATGCTATAATGGCGGCTGGTCATATATACAATACCAACCACACCGCGAGAGCAGATGACTCCCATCTCTGGACGAATGCCATCCGCTTCGCCTTTGTTGATGGTGATGAGGTTGTTGGGTTTATGAATCGTCATATTGACCACTTGAGCACTCACCACATCGTATTTTAGAGACAGGGCAGGCATGCGTTTTATGCTGTCCTTCTGCATCGCCTTCATCTGTTGACGCATCTCATACACTTCTTTGCGCAGTTGCTCGTTGACAGCTTCTAATCCATTGTTTTCCTCCTTCAGATGGAGATATGACGTAATGCCACTAATGACGTTGTAGGCCGAACCTACCACGTCATTAGCAGTCGTGAAATACACACTTTTTTGGTATCCGTTGTGACTGAAAAGAAAGACAAGGCTTATCACTTCCAGCAACAAGAATACAAACCAGTGCTTGTTGTGTATGATTAAGTCAATCAGTGCACGCATGATGTGCGTTTATCTCATCAAGAATTGGAAATTGTTGACGTTCTTCAATGCAATGCCAGTACCCTTAGCCACAGAGTGCAATGGGTCATCGTCCACATGGAAAGGAATCTGGATCTTGTCGCTCAAACGCTTGTCGAGACCACGAAGCAATGCACCACCACCAGTCAACCAAATACCGTTCTTCACGATGTCGGCATACAATTCTGGTGGAGTGGCCTCAAGTGCTTGAAGCACAGCTGTTTCAATCTTTGCAATGGTCTTGTCGATGCAATGTGCAATCTCCTGATAGCATACGGCGATTTCGAGAGGCAGAGCTGTGATACGGTTAGGACCATGCACGACGAAATCTTCTGGAGCCTCGTCACCCAAGTCTGTCAGTGCCGAACCCACATTAATCTTAATGCGTTCAGCCATACGCTCAGACACCTTCACGTTGTGCTGACGCGCCATATATTCCTGAATGTCTGCTGTCAGTTCATCGCCTGCCACACGGATGGAGTTGTTGCTCACAATACCACCCAAAGAGATGACTGCAATTTCCGTAGATCCACCACCGATATCGACAATCATCTGACCTTCTGGAGCTTCTACGTCAATACCGCAACCAATAGCTGCAGCCATAGGTTCAAAAATCAGATAAACATCACGACCGCCAGAATGTTCGGCGCTATCGCGTACAGCACGCAATTCCACTTCAGTAGAGCCAGAAGGAACGCCAATCACCATACGGAGTGATGGAGTGAAGAGGTGGTGTCCTGTCTTAACCATCTTGATGAGGCCGCGCATCATCTGCTCACAGGCATAGAAGTCGGCAATCACGCCGTCGCGCAAAGGACGACAGGTGCGGATGCCTTCGTGCTCCTTTCCGTACATCATCTTTGCCTTATGACCTACGGCAATCATTTTGTTGTTCTTCTTGTCGAGAGCAACAACCGATGGCTCGTCCACTACCACTTTACCGTTGATGGTGATGATGGTGTTAGCGGTACCAAGGTCCATCGCTATATCTTGTGTCAAAGAGAAAAATCCCATAATCTCATTTACAAATTGACAGTTGTTTACGATTTGTTTTTATTTTGCGAAATATGCATGAATGGCTGTGTCGTAGTGGCTTGATGTGGCAAATGCACGTTCTGCAAATTGCTTGCGCTGTGCCTTTGTGGTTTCAGCACCCTGTGCCTTGACAATGTCGAGCAATGGCTTATATTCAGCCTTGCTGGGCACAATTACAACATCGTTGAAGTTCTTGGCTGCTGCACGGATGAGTGAGATGCCGCCAATGTCAATCTTCTCGATGATAGTAGGCTCGTCATTGGTTGAAGCCACAGTCTCCTCGAATGGATAGAGGTCAACAATGACAAGGTCAATTTCTGGAATCTCATATTTAGCCATTTCCTGCTGGTCGCTTTCCAATTCGCGACGACCCAAAATGCCACCAAACACTTTAGGATGCAATGTCTTCACACGACCTCCCAAGATGGATGGATATGTTGTCAAGTCCTCGACTTTCTGGCAAGGATAGCCAAGACTTTCAATAAATGCTTGTGTACCTCCTGTTGAAAGGAATTTTACCCCGTTTTTGTTCAGTTCTGCGAGCAACTCGTCCAATCCGTCCTTGTGGAACACAGACACGAGCGCTGTCTTAATCTTCTTTGCGTCAGCCATTGTTTTGTCCTAAATTTTATTGGTTGTAAACTTATTGATTCTTTGTGTAAGCAATTCGCCCATTTCATTCAATTATCTCTGGTCGCCAAGGTGCTTGTGTGCGCACACAACAAAGCGTTTCCTTTTGCCTTACGAAATGCAAAGTTAGGCATTTCTTCTGACACATTATTAAAGAAATTAAAATTTTTCCATCTTTCCGAATAAAATTCTTGCCAGAACGAAAACTTTCCACTAATTTTGAACCCGTAAACATCAATACGAAACGATTATGCGACATTTCACCCTGCTGTTATTTTTGCTTTTGACAGCATCAGCAAAGGCTCAATTTTTCTTTGATTTTTCACCTCGCCAACAAACCGAGCAAAGGAGGGAAAAGGTGACTCCACCTGAATATAAGGGTGGGGAAGAGGCGGTAGAAGCATTCCTTCTGAAGAACTTCAAGCAACCTAAGTTGAGAGAGAAAGTGGATGGCAGAATTGTTGTCGCAGTGATTGTCAATGTCAAAGGCAACGTGGAGAATGCGCAGATTGTCCGTTCGTTGACGAAGAGTCTTGATGCAGAAGCTGTCAGAGTGTGCAAGAAAATGACATTCAAGCCTGCCACATCAGGAAAAAAGAAGGTGAGAGGTCGCGTTGACATCACCTTCCCTATTCGTAATGGCAGACTATCCTTCCTCAATTTGCCCACCACCGATGTGTAATTGAACGTTATTTTACTCCTACAAAAAGCGTGTTGCTCGTGTAGGTTTTCCCGGCATATTCTGTACTCAGATTGATGCCCAACGAAGTGCGACCACGAGTGCGATTACCATGCACGCGCCCTGTGTAGCGAATCTTCTGACCTGGTTGCAGCGTCGTAGTCAGCGAGGGTGACACACTGAACGATTTGGGTTCGCTTACATTCAGATAGATCACAATGTCGCGCAACACGGAATTAGAGGTGTTGGTGATGAAACCTTCCACTTCAATTGTCTCATCTTTAGAGATATAACCGTCACCATCTGCATCCATATAGGAAAGTTCTGAAATGCTCAGTACTGTGGAAGCAATAGCACCATCGTAAGAGCCATTACCAATTTGATAATTGTGGTTACTCTGCACATTTTGACCACCCTGATAACCACCGCTGGTTTGATAACCAACATTGTTGTCGTAGTATCCGCCATCGTTGCGCGTGTTGACTTGACCATAGCCTTCATATCGACGCGCTTCGGCTCGTTCTTGTTCTTCTATTTGCGATGTGATGCCCACACCCAGAATGGCGCCGATGCCCATACCTATGAGACTGCCTAATGCAGCACTCTCGCCACGGAAGTGACCATGACCAGACAAAGCGCCTATTGCGCCACCTACATGACTGCCAATCATAGCACCAGTCGCTCCGCCTGCTGCCTGATAAGAACTCGTGCAACTACTTACCAGCAGGGCAGTAGCCAACGTCAAACATGTGATTTGATTCTTTTTCATTGCTTTGTGGTTTTAGTTGATTGTTGAACTTTCTTTTTCTTGGTCTGGTCTCTCTTCTGCTATATAGTCGTCAATCAATCTTCTGGCTATCGACATCTTGTCTGGGATGGGAGGCAATTGGTTACGGTTGAACCAACCTGCATTGCTCAGCTCTTCCTCCTGCACATGCACCTTGCCACTTACATAATCTGCAGTGAAGCCTATCATGATGCCACAAGGATAAGGCCAGGGCTGGCTCCCAAAATATCGTATGTTCGTAATTTCCAATCCTACTTCTTCTGCCACTTCCCGCTTCACACATTCTTCCAGCGTCTCACCTGTTTCCACAAATCCTGCCACCAACCCATACATCTCGCTTCGTCTGAAATTCTTTGCGTGCACCAACAGAATGTCATCTCCACGCCTGATTCTCACGATGATGGCTGGACTTACCTGTGGCCACACTTCCTTGCCGCAGTTGGTGCATTGTTTGCTGATGGTTGTGGCACGTTTCATGGGGGCACCACACACACCGCAATATCGTGTGTTCGAATCCCAATACAACAATTCCGACGCCTTGCCTGCTGTGTTGTAAAAGTCTCTGGGCAGTAATGCCCACGATTCCCTCAGTCCTACAGTCACAAGTCCCTTCATGTCGGTAGGGGGCGTATTGAGGCTGTATGCCATACAGGGAACGTCATCCAGTGGTGGCAATTCCTGTCGGGGAGTCCATTCCTTCATGGGAAATGGTGGTTCAACCCTACATGGCACATGATATCCGCTGTCATCATGTTCCAGCAATATCGAGTTGCCGATGAACACAAACCAATATGTTACTTGCCCTTCCATGTTCTGTCTTACAAATTTGCGCCAAAATTAGTCATTATTCATGACATGTATGCCATTTTTTGTCTTTAAAATCATTAAAAAAGTTAAGACTTCCACGAATAGTTGCGAATTAGAACGAAAAAGACTACATTTGTACTCAAATTCGACTAAAACTTATGACAAACGTTCATCGCGCGTACATATATATATTATTGACAGTCCTTGCATCTTTGTGTGTGACTACACTCTATGCACAGAAAAAGGACAAGCCTAAGAAACCAAAGCACGTAGAGACTGCATTGACGGATATTCAGCCTGATCCCATTGCATCCAAGTCTCGCCCAGACCGTCATCCGAAGCCATTGGAGATGCCTGTTTTCGCCAATCAGCCATCAACTCGTGGAAAAGGCACAGGTGGTAGTGGGGCACATGGCATTGATGTGAGCCACTATCAGGGACGCATCAATTGGGATGAAGTGGCACGTGACAGCAAAGTCACTTATGTCTATCTGAAAGCCACAGAAGGTACGGGCAATGTGGATGACACCTATTCCTATAATTTCAATGAATGCAAGCGTGTCGGGCTCAAAGTGGGCAGCTATCACTTCTTCCGTCCACAACTCTCAGCCAAAAGTCAGTTTGACAACTTCATGTCTCGTGTGGAGACTCGCCGGCAAGACCTCCTGCCTGTGGTCGATATTGAGACCACCAACGGAGTGTCCGATGCTGTCTTGCAGACACGACTGCTTGAATTCTGCGAACTTCTTGAAAAGGAATTTGGCAAGAAACCTATCATCTATACAGGTAAGAACTTCTACAACAAGCACATACACCACAACTCGCGTCTGCGTGCCTACAAGTTCTTCATTGCTGCTTACTCCTTCATCGAGCCAGACCTCTACGACGACAACGACTATGTTCTCTGGCAGTATTCAGCCACAGGTTCCGTACGTGGCATCCGAGGGAATGTTGATATGAGCAGGTTTGTTGGCCGGCACGACATCCGGGATATTCAATATCGATAACCAGCCCACGCGCTGGGCGATTATTGCCACAAAAGAGAAACCGCTTCCCATGTTCTTCGCGAACAAGAGAAGCGGTCTTTTAGCCTCTAACATTTTATGGTTTACGTAATTCTGATGGTGGTGTCTCACGACACGGGTTTATTATTATGAGTAAAGATTCGAAGCCGTTTGTTGTATGACTTTTCAAATCTGGTGCAAAGGTACGCACTTTCTCAACATTACGCAATACCTAAAATATGTGATTTCTGTCTATTACTTCTTGAAATAAGCCCTGAAGTGGCTGAAAATCTTGTCTTTGATGCTTGTTGAAGGCTTGATGTTGTCACCTCCAGCCAACGTTTCAATGGCTTGACGTTCTTCCTTCGACAGCGTTTCAGGCATATAGACAGAGATGTTGATGATTTCATCGCCTCGCTGTCCACCATAGCTGTTGATGTCAGGAATACCCTTATTCTTCAGCCTCAGTACAGTACCTGGCTGTGTACCTGCAGGAATCGTGATTTTCGCCTTACCGTCGTGTGTGGGAACTTCAAGCGACGTGCCCAATACTGCCTGTGGAATAGTCAGCAAGAGGTTATACACCAGATCCACTCCATCGCGCATCAGTTCCGGATGTGGCTTCTCATGCACGAGTATCTGCAGATCACCATTCACGCCGTTTCTGCGACCAGCTCCACCTTTACCCTGGAAGTTATACGCATATCCCTCCACAAGACCGGCAGGCAGTTCCACTTCCACTTGTTTCTCACCTTTCACGATGCCCTCGCCATTACAATGCTTACATTTGTTCTTGATGACAGTACCTTCACCATGACAGGTGTCGCAAACCGTCTGGGTCTGCATGATGCCCAGCATCGTTTGACGTGTCTTGTACACAACACCTTGTCCGTTACAAGTGCCGCAAGTCGATTCCTGTCCGTCCTCTGAACCAGAACCGTTGCAATGAGGACAAGTGATGTCTGTGCGTACATTGAACTTCTTCGTCACACCATTCACGATGTCATTCAGATCCAGTTCAATACGCATCCGCAAGTCTTGTCCCTTATAGACAGGTTTTCTGCGCTGACCGCCGCCACCAAAGCCACTTCCAAAGCCGCTGAAACCGCCTCCGAAGCCTCCGCCAAACACATCGCTCATCATGCTGAAGATGTCGTCCATCGACATGCCCTGTCCGCCTCCGAAGCCTCCAGCACCAGGACTAAAGGCATCAGGACCGAACTGGTCATAACGCTGACGTTTCTGCGGATCACGAAGCACATCATATGCCTCAGCCGCTTCCTTGAATTTCTCCTCAGCCTGTTTGTCACCCGGATTGCGGTCAGGGTGATACTTGATGGCCATTTTCTTATAGGCCTTCTTGATTTCGTCGTCGGAAGCCGTCTTCGACACTCCCAGCACCTCGTAATAATCTCTTTTCGCCACTGTCTTTTCTATAGAAATCGCCCAATGCGTGGGCTTGCGCCCAGCACATGGGCTGTTTATTCAGCTACTGCCACTTTTGCGTAGCGGATTACTTTATCGTTCAATGTATATCCTGCCATCATGCAGTCCATCACCTTTCCCTTCTTGTCGTCAGGCTGTCCTGGCACCATAGCAATTGCTTCATGCAGGTCGCTGTCAAAGGGTTGACCTACTACGTCCATCTTCTTCAGCCCTTCCTGAGCCATGAGCTTGAAGAACTTGTCGATAATCAGATTCAGTCCTTCCTTCACAGCATTCACATCTTCATACTTGTCCATGTTCTGCTGGGCACGTTCCAAGTCGTCGATGACGGGCAATAGGGTAGTGATGACCTTTGCGCCACCATTCTTGATGAGGTCGGCTTTCTCCTGCATCACACGCTTGCGGAAGTTGTCGAACTCTGCCACCTTGTACAGTTGCTGATTCTTCAAATCTTCCACCTGCTTCTCCAGCTCTGCGATTCTCTCCTCTGGAGTCAATTCCTTGGGAGCTTCTGCCTCATTCGCAGCGTCAGCAGATGCTGTCTGCTCTTCAGCAGCCTTCTCCTGCTCCTCATTAACGATTTCCTCGTTCAGCTCTTCGTTCTTAATATCTTTTTTCATAATGCAATGATTTTTTCGATTCCTTGAAATCAACAAAAAAGATGCCAGCGCATGAAACTCTGGCATTTATATGACATTGTGTCACTTATCCTTACAATCAGTTCAGCTCCTCGCTGGTATATCCATCAGGCAGGCGACGGCAGTTGTAACCGGATGCCATGATTTCTCCATAGGCACCTGCAGAGAGAAGGGCAAGGAGGTCGCCACGATGCGTCTTGGACAACATGATGCCCTTGTCGAAGGTATCGCTCGACTCGCAGATAGGACCTACCACATCATACTTCTCCTCAGGCTCCTTGCTGTTGAGGTTGATGATCTTGTGATGGGCATCGTAGAGGGCAGGACGAATGAGGTCGGTGAAACCTGCATCCACAATGGCGAACTGCTTCACAGAGCCTTGCTTCACGTAGTTGACCTTGGTGATGAGGGCACCACACTGGGCGACTACTGCACGTCCAAGCTCGAAGTGTACCGTCTGTCCTGGACGCACCTTCAGATACTTCTCATAGACAGCGAAGTAGTCTTTGAAGTTAGGAATAGGATTACCCTGTGGGTCTTCGTAGTCAACACCCAATCCACCGCCTACATTGATGATTTCCAGCTGAATGCCTTGTGCCTCCAAGCGGTCTTGCAATTCGTTCACACGATTGGCAAGAGCGATGAAATCATCCATCTGGAGAATCTGGGAACCGATGTGGAAGTGGAGTCCCTTGAACTGCACATTCTTCATGCCTTGTGCCAAGCGGATCACCTTTTCCATATCCTCCATCGCGATGCCAAACTTGTTTTCAGCCAAGCCTGTAGTGATGTGAGCATGCGTGTGAGCACCTACATTGGGGTTGATGCGGAAACAGATGGTTGCCACCTTTCCCTTCGATGCTGCAATCTCATTGATGACTTCCAGTTCTGGGATGCTCTCGACGTTGAAGCAGAAGATGTCCTTGTCAAGACCCAGCTCTATTTCCCAATCGCTTTTTCCCACACCAGCAAAGACGATCTTGTTGGCTGGAAAACCTGCTTTGAGCACTTGTTCAATTTCGCCACCAGACACGCAGTCGATACCCAACCCTGCCTCATTGATGACTTTGAGCACCTTGAGGTTGGCATTGGCCTTCACGGCGTAGTGAACGAAGTAGTTATTGTGTTTCTTTGTTTCTGCGTTGATGGCGTCGAGCGTCTGGCGCAGGATGTTTGTGTCATAATAGTAGAAAGGCGTGCGGATGCCCGCAAACCCTTCCACATTCATGTCTATGCCCATATTTTTATTCGTTAAAGAGGTGGTCTGAAAGTGATTGCAATGCCTTCTTCTTGTCCTCAGCTGAGATGAGGAAAGAGATGTTGTGGTTGGAACCTCCGTAGGAAATCATGCGGACAGGAATCTCCTTGAGAGCCTCCGTTGCCTTGCTTTCGAAACCTACGTTTTCTGCTTCGAGGTCGCCTACCACGCAGATGATGCACATATCCTTATCAACATGCACATGACCGAACTTCTTCAATTCGTTCACGATGGCATCGAGATGTGTAGCATTGTCGATGGACACGCTCACACCCACCTCTGAAGTGGCAATCATGTCGATGGAAGTCTTGTACGACTCGAAAATCTCGAACACCTTGCGCAGGAAACCATACGCCAGCAACATGCGAGACGAGGTGATCTTGATGGCGGTGATGTTGTCCTTTGCTGCCACAGCTTTGATCTTGCCGCGCTCTGTCTCATTGCTGATCACAGTGCCTGGGGCTGTTGGATCCATCGTGTTGAGCAGCTTCACAGGGATGCCTGCATACTTCGCTGGCTGCACACAGGTTGGGTGCAGGATCTTCGCACCAAAATAGGCCAACTCTGCTGCCTCTTCAAAGTGCAGGTGGTTGACGGGTGAAGTGTGTTCCACAAAGCGTGGGTCGTTGTTGTGCATACCGTCGATGTCTGTCCAGATCTGGATTTCTGAAGCATCTACAGCAGCGCCGATGAGGGAAGCTGTGTAGTCTGAGCCACCACGTTGCAGGTTGTCCACCTCGCCGTAAGCATTGCGGCAGATGAAGCCCTGGGTGATGTAGATTTCCTTGCCAGGATTCTCGTCGAGCTGCACCTTGATTTTCTCGCGGATATACTCAAGGTCAGGTTCAGCGTTCTTGTCTGTACGCATGAACTCCAACGCAGGGATGAGTATCGCGTTGTAGCCCTGCTCGATGAGGTAGTTTGTCACCATGTTTGTGGAGATGATTTCGCCCTGAGCGACGATGATCTTCTCCTCAAACATCGTGAAGATGCCCTTGGTGAATGAGCGCAGGTAGTCAAACTCCTCCTTCAGGAAGTTGAGCGTCTTCTGCTTCATGGCATCGGTCGTGTAGAGTTCTTCTACATGCTTCTTGTATTTCTTCTCGAGGGTGTTGATGGTTTCATTCGCACCTTCTGGATTCTTCTTGTAGAGATAATCAGAGATTTCTACCAGTGAGTTCGTCGTGCCCGACATGGCTGAGAGTACAACAATCTTTTGCTCGCCGTCGGTGATGAGTTTTACGACATCCTTCATTCGCTGAGGGGTGCCTACGGATGTTCCGCCAAACTTAAGTACTTTCATAATATAATATATATGTGTATTGTTTTTAATCTATTTCGTCTATGGTTGCATCTTCTGCGGGTTCCTGTAGCGTCACGTCGGTCAATTGGTGATTCTCGCACAGCAACTGACGTCCGGGGAACTGCTCAATCAGGTTCAGGTTGTGGGTGATCATCACGACCGTACTTCCTGCCTTGCAGATCTGCCGCAAGAGTTCCACAATCTGACGGCTCGTCTCTGCGTCGAGGTTGCCCGTAGGTTCGTCGGCAAGGATGAGTTTGGGACTGTTCAGGATGGCACGTGCAATCACGATGCGCTGCTGCTCTCCACCTGACAGCTCAGATGGCATCTTGTAGCCCTTTGTCGCCATACCCACCAACTCCAACACATCGCTGATACGCTGATTGATGTCCACCTTGTTCTTCCATCCTGTCGCCTTCAACACAAATCGCAGATTGGCATCCACCGTGCGGTCGGTCAGCAGCTGGAAGTCCTGAAAGATGATGCCCAACTTCTTTCGGAGGTCAGGCAGACGACGACGTCTCAGTTCCACCATGTCGTAGTCCATCACCTTCGCTTCACCTTCCTTGACGGGTATTTCGCCATAGAGGGTTTTGAGAAAGGAACTTTTACCAGCGCCCACCTTGCCCGTGACATAGACGAATTCTCCTTCGCCAATCTCCACGTTCACATCCTGCAGCACCAGTTGCGATTCCTGATAGACGTTGACGTTCTTGTATTCAATCAGATTCATCTCTTTAGTGTTTATGCCAGTTGGGGTCGTGGCGTTCTGCCAACTCACTTGCCAAATCCTCAATGGTCAGACCCTTCGAGGTGAGCAGCACGATGAGGTGGTAGAGCATGTCCGATGCCTCATACACCAGGCGCTCGTTGTTGTTGGCAACAGCTTCGATGACAGCTTCCAAAGCCTCTTCACCCACTTTCTGTGCCATACGGTGACAGCCATCCTTGAAGAGGGAAGTGGTGTAGCTGCCTTCTGGCATCTCCTCATGACGCTTCTCGATGAAACGCTGCAACTCCACCAGGAACATGATGGGGTTGTCGTTCTTCTCGTTCCAGCAGGTGTCGGCACCCGTGTGGCACACAGGACCCACAGGGTTTGCCTTGATGAGCAGCGTGTCCTGATCGCAGTCGTTCAGAATCTCCACCACATTGAGGAAATTGCCGCTTGTCTCACCCTTTGTCCAGAGCGTCTGACGTGTACGGCTATAGAAAGTCACTTTACCCGTCTCCACTGTCTTCTTATATGCCTCCTCGTTCATGAAGCCGAGCATCAGCACCTTCAAGGTCTTGGCGTCCTGCACGATGGCAGGAACAAGGCCGTCCATTTTCTTAAAATCGATTTCCATTATATTTCGTTGTTTATAATCTCACATTCACTCCCTCTTCCCTCAAATACTGTTTCAGCTCAGGAATAGGGATCTCTCCAAAGTGGAACACGCTTGCTGCCAATGCTGCATCGCTGTGTCCATTGATAAAGGTGTCGCGGAAGTGCTCCCTGCATCCTGCACCGCCAGAGGCAATCACAGGGATGGTCAGCGTGTCAGCCAGTTTCCTGAGCGCCACATCTGCAAAGCCGCGCTTCACACCATCATGATTCATCGACGTGAACAGAATCTCTCCAGCACCTCTCTCATTCACCTCCTTCGCCCAGTCGAAGAGCTTGTAGGTTGTGGGCACGCGTCCGCCATTCACGTAGCACACCCAGTCACCATCAATCTGCGGGTCACCATTCTCATGCACCGTATCATCCTCACACTTTGCGTCAATCGCCACCACACACACCTGGCTGCCAAAGTTCTTGGCAATCTCGTCAATCAACTCAGGGCGTCTCAAGGCTGCCGAGTTGATGCTCACCTTGTCTGCACCGGCATTCAGGAGCCTGTCCACATCGCTCAGTTCGTTGATGCCGCCTCCCACTGTGAAGGGGATGTTGATCTCCTGCGCAATCCGCTTCACCAGTTCCGTGAACGTCTTGCGTCCCTCGTGCGAAGCCGTGATGTCCAGATACACCAATTCGTCGGCACCCTGTTCGCTGTACAGCTTACCCAACTCAATGGGATCGCCAGCCTGACGCAGGTTCACGAAATTCGTGCCCTTCACCGTCTGTCCGTCCTTGATGTCCAGACAAGGTATGATTCTTTTTGCTAACATCTTCCTAATTTTAACTGTCAACTCTAACCTCTAACCTCTAACCTCTAACCTCTCAACTACCCCAAATACTTCTCCAGTTCCTCCATCTTAATCCTGCCCTCATAAATCGCCTTGCCAAACACCACAGCAGGGATGCCAGCCGAGTTCAGCAGGTCGATGTCTTCAATGCAGCTCACGCCACCACTGGCAATCAGGTGCAGTTCTGGGAACTCCGCCATCACGTCCTCATACAGCTTCAAGGCGGGTCCTTCCAGCATACCGTCCTTGCTGATGTCCGTGCAGAGCACATTGTCAACACCCTTCGCCACATAGCGATGCAGGAACGGCAGCAGCTCATCCTCTCCCTCTTCCTTCCAGCCGTTGATGCTGATGCGCCCGTGCTTCACGTCTGCACCCAGGATAATCTTATTGTCGTTGTACTTCTCGAGCCAAGTCTCAAACAGGGTAGGGTTCTTCACCGCCACACTGCCGATGGTCACCATCGTTGCACCGCTGGCAAAAGCGATGTCAATGTCCTCGTCGCTCTTGATGCCGCCACCAAAGTCAATCACCAGACTCGTGTGGTCAGCAATGCGCTCAATGGTCTTATAGTTCACGATGTGGGCAGAACGCGCACCGTCCAAATCCACCGTGTGCAAGCGTCTGACGCCATGAGCCTCAAACATCTTCGCCACCTCCAAAGGATCTTCGTTATACACCTTCTTCGTGCCGTAGTCGCCCTGAGTCAGACGCACACATTTGCCATCAATAATGTCTATTGCAGGAATGATCTCAATCATAGTTCAATACATCAATTTATCAACCCCTCTATATCCAATTTTCAACTTTCAATTCTCAATTTTCAATTCAATAAAGTTCTTCAAAATCTGTTCACCCACTCGTCCGCTCTTCTCCGGATGGAACTGCGTGGCAAAGAAATTGTCCTTGTGCAGCGCAGAAGAGTAGGGCTGTATGTAGTCAGTCGTCGCAATGGTCCAGTCGCACTTGGGCACATAGAAGCTGTGGATGAAATACACGAACTCGGGCTTTTCAAATCCTGCGAAAAGTTCCGACTTCGTATCCTCCACCGTGTTCCAACCCATTTGCGGTACTTTGTCCTCGTGCCGCTGGGGAATGAAACGCTTCACGTCCACATCAAACACACCAAGACAATCCGTGTCATGTTCCTCGCTGTGACGGCACAACAGCTGCATACCGATGCAGATGCCCAGCACAGGCTGCTTCAGTCCCACGATCACCTCATCCAGACGGCGCTCCTTCAGATACGCCATCGTACTGTGCGCCTCACCCTGTCCTGGGAAGATCACACGGTCAGCCTTCTGAATCCTCTCCACATCGTCCGTCACCATAGGCACAAGACCCAATCGGCGCACCGCATTCTCCACCGAACCGATGTTGCCAGCATTATATTTTACGATTGCTACGTCCATTTTGCTTCACTAAACCACTAAAAACGGGCACAAAGGTACAACATTTTTCCGACATATACACAATATTTAATAAGAAAACAACGGAACAGAACTGTTTTTCTCTTGAATAATCAAGCAATTCATAAATCTATAGTTTCAAAATATAGCGAGATGTGGCAAGATGGCAAACAGAATAAGAAGGGAAATGATAAAATGGGTAGAGAAGGAATGTAACAGAAGTTGTTATACAAGAACAACATAAAGGCTCTTCCCCCAACAAGAGAAAGAGCCTTTTTATTATACGACCTGTCGTATCAGTTCTTAGAGAGCTTCATACTCTTCTTCGACAGGATCATCGCTATAGCCAACATCGGGATCGGACAACGCGAGCGGTAGCTCCGTGACCAAATACAAGATTTCCATTTTAGGTTCTTCGTATATTCTTTTCATCTCCTTTCGATTTATTGATTTGTTAGATATACATTGATAATATAGACAGCGTCGGCAATGTCGATGGATTATTCGGGGTTTATTTCTGCCGCTCATTCTTGCATCTCTTTTGTATAAAGCGAACTTCGGCCGTGTGAATTCTTGACTCCCTCCTGTAACAATTTCACTTCCTACCTACTATATAATAGGAAAGAAATAAATAGCTTTGTGTTTCTCGATGATTATTCGTACCTTTGCCAACAAATTCGACGACAATGGAACAGAAATTCAATAATAATCGATTGGATTTGCAGGTTCTACAGGAATTCTGCGAGCGGGAGGGTGAGGAAATTGCTTACCGCAAGGGTGATCAGTTGGAGCGCGAGGGTGACCCGGCGCGGTGGTTCGCTTTTGTCACTGAAGGATGTTTCAAATATGTGAAATATGGCGTGAGCGACGACAAGGCACATATCACGTGGTTCTCGTTTGAGGGGGAGTTCGTGTGCGACTACCCCACATTTCTCTATGGCCGTCCGTCACAGGCTACAATTGAGACTATGGCGCCTAGCCGTGTACTGAGGGTTACGGGCCAGCAACTGGAACAATTCTTCAATCAAAACATGGAAACGATGAAACTACGAGCCATGATTGACGAGCACATTCTCAGCCAATTCCGTTCGCGCTATCTTGACCTCCATTGTACTACGCCCCGTGAACGCTACGAGATGTTGCTGCAACGCTGCCCTGGTATTATGGAGTTACTTGATTTGCAAGACATCGCTTCGTTCTTGAACGTCCATCCAAATACTGTCAGCAAAATACGGCGCAACATAACGTTTGGCGACAGATAATAGTCAATAACGGATAGAAACTCTCAACCTAAGTTGAGACATTCGACCTTGGCATTCATATTTTAGATTTAGCCAAGGGCTTATTTTTGTGCCTTTTTGTAACTTTGTGGCCCGAACAAGCAAAATGAACATTTGAAAATGGAACTAAGATATTGGAGGCTGTCAGACAAAATGGAATTGACGAACCTGTGTAATGCAGTTGACAGGCGTTTCCTTTCAGACCGTCTGCCCTATCCTTATACGGAAAAGGATGCGGAAGAATGGTTGAAGATGGTTACCAATAATGATGCAATTACTGGTATCTATCGAGCTATTGTATATGATGGGAAACTCATAGGCAGCATATCGGTTGAGAAGAAAAATGATGATGCAGAAATCGGCTATATGCTTCTCAATGAATATACTAACAAAGGTATAGCAACGGAAGCTGTCAAACAGATATGCACTATTGCATTCAAGGTCTTATCGCTTGAACAAATAACGGCCAATGTCTTTCAGCCCAACATCGCTTCAATGCGGGTACTACTGAAGAATGACTTCAAGTATAAAGGTGTTATACCAAATGCCGTCATAAAAGATGGCAATGTTAATGACTTGCTCATTTACGTATTGACTGTAAATAGTAATTGAAAAGTATACCACCATAATAATCGAAAAGGGTACCACGTAGACCAGAGTTTTACGTTATATATATGGTAAGCTCAGAAGAGTGCTGTAATTGTATGATTAGTTAAAACATGGTAGACATGGACAAGAAAGCATACAAGAGTGGTAACCATATCCACGTCAACGACATTCGTCCTGGTCTAGTTGATACTGCTATGGCAAAAGGCGATGGTCTGTTTTGGGTGATGCCCGTCGATAAAGTTGCCAAACAAATCATTTCCGCTATTCGCAAGAAAAAATCCAAAGTATACGTTACCAAGCGTAGGCTTTTTCTCGCCATCATCAATAAGAATCTACCATTCCACCTGTATAGATTATTGCAGTATTATTCGTGTTCGGTAAAAAAAGTTGTTCTTCCCGTGCAGTCTTTTTCTCCATTGTAGGACTATATAAATAGAGATGTTATGCTGACAATGGAGATAATACGGCTGATAGAACGGTGCAGACAGGGGGACGCGGATGCCCTCGGAGAACTTTACAAGGCATACGCCCAAAGGATGAGGGGCGTATGCCGATGCTATATCAGTGACGAGCAGACGGTGGAGGATGTGCTGCACGACGCCTTCGTGATTATCTTCACCTCGTTTGACAGATTGCGTGATGTCAGGCGGGCAGAGGCTTGGATGATGGCAATCACGAGAAACGTGGCATCTAAATGTAAGGATCATCTAGAGGCATTGCCAATGGTTGCACTTGAAGAGACGAGCGAGGCGGGATTGATTGCCGCTGAGGACGAGGAAAGGGACGTGAGAGGTGTGCCGTTAAGCGAGGTGGTAAGAATGATAGACAGACTGCCAGCTGGTTATGGGCAGGTATTTCGATTGTCGGTGTTCGAGGGTATGACGCACAAGGAGATTGCCGCCATGCTGGGCATCGAGCCACATTCGTCATCGTCGCAACTGGCACGGGCGAAGAAGATGCTGCGCAAAATGATGCAGCAGTATTGGGTGGCCGCGCTTCTGTTGCTACTCGTTCCCATTACGTTCTACCTATTCAGAAAAGGAGATACTACGGTCAAGGTTGAAAAACCTGTTGTGGCCAAACAGAAAGATACAAGGAAAGAATCGCAGAAAGAATCTCAGATGGAGCAGCCGCAGAAGCCTGTAATTGTTCATCTACCAGTGCATCGTACCACTTTCATTGCAACTGACACCCTGCAATCGGTCATTGCCCAAACAGTGGATTCTGTCACGTCTGACACCTTATCTAATATAATAGCTCAGGAGCAGATAATCTCTGATACCATTGCAACCGACACTACAAAGGCTATACGCAAGACCGAGATTCCGCATTACGATATGGCCGAGTTATCCCCGGAAAAGCCAACTGTCAACACTAATAGCGAAAAGAAATGGTCGTTAGAACTGGCATACGCTGGGCAGTTCGACGAGCAGAACCGTTATAATCAGCCGTTCAGTTATAAGCCCACGCCGTCAGCTGCACAATCTTTACCTGGACCATCCCCAAGTCCGATAATCCCGAGTAGCATTGACAACTGGACAGACTATGCCGTCTATCTGGCCAATCATCCTGATGCAGTGAGTGTCCAAACTCGCAGCGTCATCATGCGCATCGCCATGAACAACGCCAACCGGCCTGGTGAAAACAAAATCCTGCGTTCGAGCCACCACCGCATGCCTATTACCTGGTCGCTGGCATTGAAGTACAGACTGAATCATCGCTTCGGACTGGAGTCTGGTTTCAGCTACAGCCGCCTGACATCTGACTTTGAGACGGGAGCAGATGGTAATACCATCAGCGAGCAGCAGACCATCCACTACCTTGGCATCCCCGTGAAGGGTATATATAATATGTATGGCGGAAAACGGTGGAGCATCTACGGCAGTCTCGGCCTGACAACAGAAATCCCAGTCCGCTCTACTCTCCATTCAGACTTCTATGTGAATGGTCAGTATGAGGCCAGTGACAAGACAACTATCCTCGCACCGTGGCAGTTCTCTACCACCTTCGGTCTTGGTCTGCAATACCACCTCACACCCAACGTCGGCTTCTTCGTGGAGCCAAGCCTGCAGTACTATCTCCCGATGAAGTCTGATATTGAGACCTACCGCACGGAGCATCCGTTTACCTTCTCCCTGCCGCTGGGCATCAGATTTACGTGGTAACCGTGCAGTCTTTTCAGCGCTTGGCGGACTATATAAATAGATAAACCAATATTTTTAACGCTGAAGAATATGAAACATTACAGACCCTTCGCTCGGATAATGGCGATAGCCATTGCCAGCACAGTGATGACTGCCTGCAGTCTTGACAGTTACGAACCGGAGAAGCCCTTCACAACCGACCCGGTAGGAAAAGCCCATCTTTGGTGTATCGGTCAGCCTGGAACGCGCTCCGTAGCAGATGCTGAAAAATTTCTCTTCACCGACGACGACATCGAATGGTTCGACCTAAACACCCGTGAACTGCGCTTCCGCGATACGATGGAGCCACTGCGTGAGGAGATCCCGTTGCTTACTAAGATTGATTTCTATTTGGGTGGCGAGCACCTCTTTTCCGGCGGGGCTACCTGCGTCGGTCTCATCTGTAGCCAGGTGTTTGACGACCTCGTGCTCTGCTGCGGAAAGATTGACGGCGAGGTCATCGACGATGGCTGCTACTATCTCTACGACTGCTATCCGCTGCAGTTCATCGACACGGACGAAGTGAAGGCCAATCGCCTTCGTCGCGCTTCGCAATGGGAGACGTTCTTGAAATATCTGGAAAGCAAGGGGAAACTGAAGTAATCGGCTTGCCGCTTGGCTCGTCCAAGAAATAATCATTCGTCCTGTGCAGTCATTCGTTGCAGTTTCAGACTTTATAAGCAGAAACTGCAACGAATTTTTATGTACACAATTTACGATTATGCCTACAATGGGCTACTCTATCTGAACAACATCATGCGTCCGCGCCACAAGCGACTGTCGCAACTGATGATTTATTCAACGACCGCGTGTCAGTCGCGCTGCAAACACTGCAATATCTGGCAGAAGAAGGTGGAACATCTGTCACTTGAAGACATCAAGCGAATCATGCAAAGCAAATGCATCACAAAACGAACAACCGTAGGACTGGAGGGTGGCGAGTTTATCCTGCACCCACAGGCTGCGGAAATCATGACGTGGTTCCGCAAGCATCACCCGAACTACACACTGCTGTCAAACTGTCTCGCGCCCCGTCGTGTTATAGATGCCGTCCGTCTCTATCAGCCCCAGCATCTGTACGTCTCTCTCGACGGTGGTCGCGAGACTTACCAACGAATGCGAGGGCGCGACGGCTATGACCGAGTGATTCAGGTGGTGGAGGCATTGAAGGACGAAGTGCCGCTGTCGCTGATGTTCTGCCTCTCGCCATGGAACAACTTCGACGATATGGCCTTCGTCATCGACATAGCCAAGCAATACGGCGTGGATGTGCGCATCGGCATCTACGGGACGATGGCCTTCTTCGACACGACGAGCGAATTGCTGACTGCTTCGGACTTTATCGGTCAGATTCCAACGAGCATCCACCAAACACAGGAGAACTTCGACTTTGTGGCACTCTATGACCAGTGGCGCAATGGTCATTTGCGTTTGCGCTGCCAGAGCATCATGAGTAGTCTCGTCATCCACAGTAACGGTGACGTGCCGCTCTGCCAGAATCTCGACGTCGTATTGGGAAATATCCATAGTCAGTCGCTTGACGAGATTTTCAACGGCGCAACATCCAGCCAGACGCAGTGCCATTACTCGAAGAACTGCAATGGTTGTTGGATTAACTTCCACCGCAAATACGATATCATATTGCTACGCAACTTTGAGCGGCTCCTACCCAAGCGGCTCATCGAGCAGTTCTACGGGCCATACCAGTGGGCGGAAAATCCACGCACAACTTATCACCAATACTTCAAGAATCTATGATACAGCAATTGATAGACCGCTACAAACGCCTCCGCACAGAGCGTTTCCTTGCCCAAACGTACCAATACTCTTATGCCTTCGTCGGCATGGGCCAACACTCACTCACCAATCTTTATCCCGTGCTCCACTACCTTGGCGTACCGCTGAAATACATCTGCGTCACGTCGGATAGGAAAGCCCTGCTGATAGAACGAAAATTTCCACAAGTGAAAGCCACGACCTCGCTTGATGACATCCTTGCCGATGATGCCGTCAAAGGTGTTTTGGTCTCTACCTCTCCTGCCTCCCATTTCTCCATCGCATCGCGCGTCCTCCAAAGCGGTAAGTCATTGTTCATGGAGAAACCACCCTGTCAGACACTACAGGAACTTGATGCCCTCATAGACAAGCAGCGACTTTATGGCTCCCCCATAGCAATGGTTGGATTGCAGAAACGCTATGCCCCTGCCGTGCAGATCCTTCAAAAGCGTCTGAGCAAAGAGCATCTTATCAGTTATGACCTCCATTTCCTCACAGGCAACTATCCAGAAGGTAACGCTCTGCTCGACCTTTTCATCCATCCTCTCGACCTTGTCACCTATCTCTTTGGCAAACCAGAAATCATCACCTGCCAACAAATAGCCCCAACGTCCTATATCCTCATGCTCAGTCATCCACACATCGTCGGCACTCTCGAACTCTCCACCGCCTACACCTGGACTTCTGCTGAAGAATCCCTCAAAGTCTGCACATCGAAGGGCATCTACCGTCTCTCTCAGATGGAAAAATTGACCTTCGAGTCAAAACCTTCCACCATCCTTGGCGTCCCATACGAGAAGATTCACACTCATAATAGAACTGTCGAATACCTCTATGCCCGCAACAACTTCACTCCAACGCTCTCTAACAACCAAATCTATTCGCAAGGCTACTACAGCGAGATACAATCCTTCATAACATCTATTAAGCACGGCCATTCAAGTGTCCTCACTGATATTACAACAATTAAACCGACTTACGAAGTCATAATGAGCATAATAGACAGATTCCTATAGAATCCAATGGAAATACACATAGAAGGTAATCTCCAACGAAAGACGTGGGAGTGCTCTACAGTGTCCGCTTATCCCACTTGCAGGCTCTCGCATTGCCCTTCACAAGGATAAGCAACTCGAGTTAGCCCACGTCGTGCATATTGTAAAACAATCCACCCTTAAATATAAGAATGTGGAAAGGGTACAATACACCCTACGCAGACGTTTCGGTTGCGCATCTTCTTGTGAATTGCATAATTTGCGAGATTAGCAAGTAGAAGATAACGTTCGTAAACGTCCTTTTATCAAATGTCATGACCAGTCGCCCCTATGAGCTAACCGAGTCGATTGCAAATTAACAACTTTTTTATTATTCAACCAAATCCTTCTCCACTTTTTTCATTTTTTCTTTCATTTTCTTTCTCCTCAACAGATTTTTTCCACATCGCGTTCTAAATATTCCTTGAACGCGTCCCCAAAAACCTTCACTCGAGTCAAATCATCGAATGACTCGAGTGAAATGTCAAATCGACTCGAGTGAAGGTTTTTCATAGCCTTTCTGACTGTAGAGGTCGAGTGTTGAAAAGCAGAGGTCGAGTATTGAACAATAAGGGGCGCTTATTTCTCAGCAGAGGCTGGTTATTAAAATGGTCTCGTGGTCTCGCGTCTCGTGGTCTTTTTTCGTTTTTGGGATGGGGAATATGTAATTAGGGGGGAGTAGATTTAAACCTGTATAATAAATATATAATATATAAATATAATAATATAAATATAATAATATATATAACTTGCGCGCACGGGAGACAAAATTTAAAAAAAAGACGCGAGACCACGAGACCACGAGACCTTTTTGTTGGCTGTAGTGTGAAACAGTTGCGAGCTATACTATAGTCAATGAGCGGGCTGTTGTATGCGATATGAGCGAGCTATTGGCTTGAATATGAGTGGGCTATTCACAGCAGAGAGCGCGAAATTATTCCAAAAAACTGAAGAAAATGGAATAATATTCCAAAAAGTCACAAATATTGGAATAAGTTTGGACCTTGTGAAAAAAATCGTATGGAGAATTCGTAAAGAAAGGGAAATAGGCTGAGTTAACTCATTTCATCGCTTGAGTTAACTCGTTTGATAATTTGAGTTAACTCACGTGATTTTTATACATTTGAAATACTAAAATCCAATGGCCTTTTGAATACTGAAGGGCAGAACAGGTTTTTATCCAGCTAAAAAGGGGAAACTAGTCAATTCTAAACGGAGATTTTATCAAGCTAATACGGACACCAGCTTTAGGCACACCATCATTTGCCTAAAGGCACACGATTAAACGGCTAAAGGCACACCACCTTTTGCCTTTAGCCAAATGAAGATGTCAATGAAAGAAAAAGCACTGCTTCGATTTAGGTACAGACACATGTTCCTGTGGTCATGAAAAAAGGGGTGCATTTGTGTGATTGGAGGGTTCGTGAGGGTTAAATAGGGATTTTCCCCTATGAAGGTAGGGATTTTAATATGATGGATTGAAAAAATAGTATTAACTTTGCACCAGATAAATTCTATCAAGATGTACAAACCACAAAATTGAACGGATATGAAGAGACTTGTAACATTGGCATTGATTCTGGTTCCATTGCTCAGCATGGCACAGGATGACCTCTACTTCACTTCTTCCAAGAAGGCGAAGGAGGCTGCACAGAAAAGGGCGGCTGCATCGATGACGGCAAGAACGGAAACGGTGACTGCCCCGACAGTGGTGGACTACCATAATAATACGCGTAGCGAGGATGAGTATAACCGCCGCTATGTGTATGGTGGTCAGTATGCAGAGGATTCGTTGGCTGCAAGCATTGACACGGTGCAGCCGATGTATGACATGAACGATCCAGAGTTGGACTACCGTTACTCTCGTCGTATCGTTCGTTTCCACAATCCAAGGCTCTATGCGTTGGCAAGTCCGTATTATTGGGATTTGTACTATGGCTATGGGGCTTGGGATTATCTCTATGACCCATGGGATCCTTGGTATTGGCACTATGGGTGGAGCTACGGTTGGAGCTGGGGACCTTGGGACTGCTGGTATGGCAGCATCTGGGGTTGGAGCCATCCTTACAGTTGGTCGTACTGGGGTTGGGGACCAGGTTGGAGCCGTCCTGTCTATTACACCTCTTATTATCGTAATAGTGTGCCCCGTGACTTCAATTCTTCTCGTGGACACATGGCAGCAGGCAACCGTATCCGCACGAACGCAGTGGGTGGTCGCAACCTGAACACTCGCACCAGCGCTCTTGGTTCACGCACAGGTGTGGTGAACACTCGCACCAGTGCAGGACGTACTCGTACCGGTGCTGTAGGTGAGACACGTACACAGGTGTATAATAATCCTGCTCGTGAAGGTGCTGCAAGAAGGAGCACGATTGCGAATGGGGTGAATATGCCAACACGTTCGAACAGCAACCTGAACAGCAGCAGCCGTACGCAGATCCAGATGCCGACCCGCACACAGGCTCAGCAGCAGACTCGTACGCAAGTACAGGAGCAGATCCGTAATCAGGTTCAGCAGCAGACTCGTACGCAGGTTCAGCAGCAGACTCGTACACAAGCTCAACAGCAGATCCAAACTCGTACGCAGACGCAGCAGCAGACCCGTACTTACACGCCTACAACGACAACGCGCAGTTCTTCTTCTGGCAGCTTTGGCGGTGGTGCAAGCATCGGCGGAGGCAGTCGTGGTGGCGGCAGCTTCGGCGGTGGAGGTGGAGGCCGCAGCGGTGGTGGCAGACGATAGAATTGAAAATTGAGAATTGAAAATTGAAAACTGGAAATAGAAATAGAATATGAAGACAATGAACAAATATTTTCTGCTCACAGCGCTTATCGGCTTTGCCAGCGCAACCTACGCACAGGACAGCTACGATGCGCAGACTTTCGCTAACAGCGATTTGAATGGTACAGCCCGTTTCGTGGCAATGGGTGGAGCACTTGGTGCTCTGGGTGGTGATGTCGGTGTGATGAGCACCAACCCCGCAGGTACAGCAATGTATCGCAGTAGTGATGCTGCCCTCAGCTTCAGCGGTCTGTTCTCAGGCAAGGCGGCGATGGGACATGACGCTTCACGCATGTCGTTCGACCAAGGTGGTGTGCTGATAGCTTTCGATATGGATGAGCCTACCAATAAAGGTTTGCAGTTTGTCAATTTTGGTGTGAACTACCAGAAGAAGCGTAACTTCCTGTTCAATCAGAGGACTGACGTTCAGCACCTGAACAACACCTTCAGTCAGACGTTCCAGATTGCTGATCTCTGCAATTATGCGTCTGCCAATGACTATTGGGGCACGCTGGCTGACATGAGTGCAACGGATGAGGGTTATCATGGCACGATCCTTGACGAAACAGGCGAATCGGGTGCTGCTTATGCTGGTTTACCTGCTCAGCAGGCTTACTTCGAGAAGTCTACGTTTGGCAGCAACAGCCAGGTGGATGTGAATATCTCGTTCAACGTCAGCGACCAATTCTTCTTGGGTGCATCAGTTGGCGTTTATGACATCGACTACAACCGTGAGTCTTTCTATCAGGAATTGGGAACGGATGGTAATCAATATGACTTCACCAACTGGTACAAGACGGAGGGTGATGGTTTTGATGTGAAGTTGGGCTTCATATGCCGTCCTATCGAGGAGAGTCCCTTCCGTTTTGGTGTGACGGTTCACACGCCTATATGGTATCGCCTGACGGATGCCAATGGCGCAGACCTTTACTTCAATGACAGCTTTATGTCTTCAGCCTCTAATGCTGATTATGACTACCGTTTCCGTACACCTTGGAAGTTTGGTTTCAGCTTGGGCCACACCATCGGACAGAACTTTGCCATCGGTGCTGAGTATGAATATCAGGATTTGAGCACGTCGCACTACAGCGAGGTGGATGGATACAACTCTGACTATTTCCGCAACATGAACAAGATTACGGAAAAGACGTTGCGTGGACAGCACACATTGAAGGTGGGTATGGAGTTCAAGCCAATTGAAGCACTTTCGCTTCGTGCCGGTTACAACTTTGTGTCTTCTCCATTCAAGTCGGATGCTTACCGCATCATCGGTTATGATGGATGTTACACAGAGACTGACTACACCAACTGGGGTGCCATCAACCGATTCTCTCTTGGTTTAGGCTATCGCTACAAGGGTGGTTATGTGGATTTGGCTTGGCAGTATCAGGCACAAAAGGGTGATTTCTACGCATTCGATGATGTGGACCTGAAACCTACAAAGATTAAGGCCGACCGTTCACAGCTGATGGCTACCTTCGGATTCCGCTTCTAATGCCTCCAGCAATCCCTCGCAGGCATCTTCCAGAATCTCGATGACATTCTCGAAACCTTGTGCCCCTCCGTAGTAGGGGTCGGGTACATGATCAATAACGTGCGTATGGCAGTAATCTGTCATGCGCACAATTTTTTGTTCTGCTTCTATTGTGGGAGCCAATCGATGCAGACGATCCCAGTTGCTGTCGTCCATGCTGACAATGAGGTCGAACAGGTCGAAGTCTATCTGGCGGATGGGACGTGAGATGTGGGTGAGGTGATAGCCGTGCCGATAGGCATGTGACTTCATTCTGGGGTCGGCACCTTCGCCTTCATGGTAACTGATGAGTCCGGCAGAATCGATTTCGTAGTCAGCAGAGAGCCCTCTCTCCTTCACCAACTTACACATCACAGCCTCTGCCATTGGAGAACGGCAGATATTACCAAGACAAATAAAGAGAATCCTTTTCACGCGCGTGTTTTCTAGAAGAGGCCCCTTCTTATAAAAGTTTGTTGGTGTTCAAATCGGGGAAGACCACTTTGGGTTGGAAAGTCTTGGCTTCCTCGAAATCCATGAGGGCGTATGACATGATGATGACGGTGTCGCCTACCTGCACCTTGCGGGCAGCAGCACCGTTGAGGCAAATGCAGCCACTGCCGCGTTCGCCCTTGATGACATAGGTGTCGAAGCGTTCGCCGTTGTTGTTGTTGACGATATAGACGCGTTCGCCGGCAATGAGGCCGACGGCATCCATCAGGTCTTCGTCGATGGTGATGCTGCCCATGTAGTTGAGGTTGGCTTCAGTCACCTTGACGCAATGCAACTTCGATTTCAGTACTTCAATCTGCATTTCCCGCTGTTATTTATAGTTGATGTTGTCGATGAGTCGGATGGGTGTAGCACCACAGAAGACGGTGATGCAGCCCTGAATGTGGTCGGCATCGTCCCATGAAGAGACGCTTTCGAGCGTGAGAGCATTGACGATGTCGTAGTACTGCACTTCAAGACCTTCCACCGCATTGATGTCGCTGATGGCCTTCTGCTTCGTCTCTTCCACCGTGTGGGTCTTGCTGTACTTCACGCTCTTCTTGAGTGCCTTGTAGATATTGGGTGCAATGGCTCTCTCGTTTTCAGCCAAGAGTGTGTTGCGAGATGAGAGTGCCAGTCCGTCTTCTTCACGAATGATAGGACAAGGACAGATCTCCAATCGCTGAGCCCATTCTGCATTCCTTGAGACATAGTCGGCCACCATCGCCTTGATGACGGCAATCTGCTGGAAATCCTTCTCGCCAAAGTAGGCTCTGTCGGGTTCCACCATCATGAAAAGCTTGCTCACAATCTGACATACGCCATTGAAATGTCCAGGACGGAATGCTCCTTCCATCACAGTGTCTGTGGGAGGGTAGGAGAAGGTGCGTGTGTCGGGTTCTGGATATACTTCCTCGACGGATGGGGCAAACACATAGTCGGCGCCGATGCTTTCCAGCAGGGCGCAGTCGGCATCCAGTGTACGTGGATATGCCGCCAAGTCGTTCTTGTCGTTGAATTGAGTGGGGTTGACGAACACGCTCACCACTGTGGCGTCGTTCTCTTTCACGCTGCGGCTCACCAGCGATGCGTGTCCTGCATGCAGCGCACCCATAGTCGGTACCAGTCCGACTGTCTTTTTATCACTTCTCAGGGCAGAAACCTTGGCCTTGAGTTCCTTTACTGAATTGATAACTTCCATTGCTTCAATATTGAAATCGGGTGCAAAGGTACGAAGAAAAGTGATACAAAGAAAGGGAAAAGCGGAAAAAGTGCCGTTTATCATGCATCCCAACATGACAAACGGCACTTTGTTGTTATTTATAGCTCACCTTAGAGTGGATAGTTCTCGAAGTCGTAGAGGACGGTTGAGAGGTAGCGTTCGCCAGTGTCGGGCAGGAGTGCCACGATGACCTTGTCCTTGTTGGCTGGGTCTTTGGCGAGCTGGGTGGCTGCGTAGGCTGATGCGCCTGAGGAGATGCCGACGAGGAGTCCTTCGCTGGCTGCGATTTTGCGGCTGGTGAGGATGGCGGCGTCGTTGGGTGCCTTGAAGATTTCATCGACAGCGTTGCGGTCGAAGGTCTTGGGGATGAAGCCTGCGCCGATGCCCTGAATCTTGTGGGCACCTGGAGCTTCACCGCTGAGCACGGCTGATGTCTCGGGCTCGACTGCCACAATTTTCACGTTGGGATTGAGCTCCTTGAGGCGCTTGCCAATACCGCTGACTGTGCCGCCTGTGCCGACGCCTGCCACGAAGATGTCAATCTTTCCGTCGGTGTCGCGCCAAATTTCTTCTGCTGTGGTGGCATAGTGAATGGCTGGGTTGGCAGGGTTCTCGAACTGCTGGAGAATGATGGAGCCTGGGGTGGCGTCGCGGAGTTCTTCAGCCTTAGCGATAGCGCCCTTCATGCCTGCCGAACCTGGAGTGAGCACGACGGTGGCTCCGTATGCCTTGACAAGGTTGCGACGCTCGACGCTCATAGTCTCAGGCATGGTGAGGATAAGCTTGTAGCCCTTCACAGCGCTAACGAAGGCGAGACCTACGCCGGTGTTGCCTGAGGTGGGCTCGATGATGGTTGCACCTGGTTTGATGACGCCACGCTTTTCGGCATCCTCGATCATGGCGAGGGCGATGCGGTCTTTTACTGAGCCTGCTGGGTTGAAGTATTCCAGTTTAGCGATGATGTTAGTATTCAGGTTCTCCTTCTTGGAATAAGAATTGAGTTGAAGGAGTGGAGTGTTGCCCACGAGTTCGGTGAGCTGTTTTGCGATTTTTGCCATAGTTGTGAAGTTTTTTGTTTTGTTTGTTTTCTGATGCAAAGGTACTAATAATATATATATGTATAAAGCGTTTTTGGGAAAAAGGGCGGCAATATACCCTCATTGTGGTATGTCGCCAGCCCTTTTTATACCATCTTTGTAGGACAACACTCCGAATGGAGAGCGTCGGCCAGCGCGTGGGCTGGTTATGAGATTTGTGCAAATGCTTGGTCGAGGTCGGCGATGATGTCGTCGATATGCTCTACACCGACAGAGAGGCGGATGGTGGTTGGCGTGATGTGCTGCTCGGCCAGTTCCTCAGGAGAGAGTTGTGAGTGTGTGGTCGTGTATGGATGGATGACCAGCGACTTCACGTCTGCCACGTTGGCGAGGAGTGAGAAAATCTGGAGCGAGTCGATGAACTTCCACGCGTCCTCCTGTGTGCCCTTGATCTCGAATGTGAAGATGCTGCCACCTCCGTTGGGGAAGTACTTCGTGTAGAGGTCGTGATCGGGATGAGAGGGGAGCAATGGGTGGCTCACGCTCTTCACCTTCGGATGCTGATTCAGATACTCCACCACCTTCTGCGCGTTGTAAGAATGACGCTCGATGCGGAGTGGGAGAGACTCTACGCCCTGCAGGAGAATCCATGCGTTGAAGGGAGAGATGGTGGAACCTGTGTCGCGAAGGATGACGGCACGAATACGAGTCACGAATGCTGCAGGACCTGCCACATCGGCAAACACGGCACCATGATAGGATGGGTCTGGCTTAGCGATGGTTGGGTACTTGTCTGCGTTGGCTTTCCAGTCGAACGTGCCGGCATCCACAATCACACCTCCGAGGGAAGAACCGTGACCGCCGATGAACTTGGTGGCTGAGTGAACCACTACGTCAGCACCGTGCTCGATAGGCTTGAAGATGATAGGCGCGAAGGTGTTGTCGACAATCACGGCCACGTGGTGCTTGTGTGCAATCTCAGCGATGGCATCGAGGTTGGTCACGTCGCTGTTAGGATTGCCGAAGGTCTCCACATACACCGCCTTGGTGTTGGGCTGAATGGCAGCCTCAAGAGCTTGAAGATCATTCACGTTGATGATCGTGTTGGTAATACCTTGAGTTGAGAGTGTATGCGTGATGAGGTTGTAAGAACCACCATAGAGGTTGTCGGCTGCTACGATGTGGTCACCGTTCTGGGCGATGTTCTGGAGAGCGTAAGTGATGGCTGCAGCACCTGATGCAACAGCAAGACCTGCAACACCTCCTTCGAGGGCAGCAACGCGCTCTTCAAACACACTCTGAGTGGTGTTGGTCAGACGACCATAGATGTTACCTGCATCGCGAAGACCAAAACGGTCGGCGGCATGCTGTGAGTTACGGAACACGTAAGAAGTGGTCTGATAAATTGGAACGGCACGTGAGTCGGTTGCTGGATCTGGTTGTTCCTGGCCAACATGAAGTGCCAATGTCTCGATGTGAAGTTTTTTTGCCATAGTTGTATTTGTTTTTAAGTTTATAATTTATTGATTTGTTTCGTTGTTGTTGATAGTTGCCCAGTGTGTGGGCTGGTTGTTTTTTGTTTTGACGATGCAAAGTTACGGGGTTTAGGAAAACTGTCCAAGCAAAAGACAAAACAAAGGAAAATGATTCTATAAGCTATATGCTCAGAAGAAAGATGTTCTATTGAAAAACCGAAATTTGGTCATCTCGCAACTTTTTCCTACTTTTGCATCCAAATCATATCTATATAGAATTATGAGACAGAAAACACTTAGGATGCTTGCTGCCATCCTTTTCCTTTGTGGCACACTGGGTTTGTTGGCTCAGACGAAGAATGAGAAGAAGGACTCACCTTACTTCAATATATTTCAGTTGCCCAATCCGTGCATCTATCTGCCAGCGCCACCCGATACGGCCAGCGTGCTCTTCGTGGATGACTTCCAGCAGTTCTTGTGGGGAAAGTCCATTCGCAACACACCACGTGGTGAGCAGGCAAGTTGGGAATCACTCTATGGTGCTGACCGCATGGCGACGGTCTTCAGCGAGGCAATGGGTATGACCATCAGCAAGGAAGCGACTCCAGCCATTTACCGATTTATTAAGCGTGTGGGTGAGACGGGCAACCAAGCTACCAGCATGGCGAAAAGACGTTACATGCGTGTGCGTCCCTTTGCCCGTTTGAATGAACATGTGTCGAGCCGTTTTGATGACGAAAAGGATTTGCGTCGTAATGGTTCCTATCCTTCTGGACATACAGCCTTCGGATGGAGTTCGGCATTGGCGATGGCAGAGGTGGCTCCTGAATATCAGGATACGATTCTGCGTCGAGGTTATGAATACGGACAGAGCCGCATCATTGTGGGTGCCCATTGGCAAAGCGATGTGGATGCAGGTCGTCTGGCAGCATCTGCTGCTGTTGCAAGGATGCACGCCTTGCCCGAATATCAAGAGGATTTAGAGGAGGCGCGTGAGGAATACCGTCGTATCAAGGGCATCAAGTCACAGATAATTAAGGTGGGTTATCCCAGAGGAGAGAAGGTGTTGGATGCCCCTGTTGATTCTGCTTCCTATCGTTATTATGGTGATGTGCAATATTATTGGCAGGCTAAGGCTGAGCGAGGGACGAATCGTGGCAAGCAGGCCATAGTTGATGCAGCATGTGGAGAGAGGGACTTCCTTGATTGCTATACGCCTTGTGTGGGGTTGACGTTGGGAGAGAATGAGACACCAGCTATTGCCGCTTTGGTGAAGAAAACCTTCAACGAACTATACAATGCTGCCAGACAACTGAAATCGACCAGTTTCCGTACGTGTCCTTTCGCCAGATTTGGCGAGAGCTCTGCTATGCCCGAACTGAACGAACATTATTCCACTTCATCCAGTTATCCTTCGTCACATTCCATTTTGGGGTGGGGTATTGCCCTCGCTCTGGTGGAGGTGATGCCGAATTGCCAGAATGCTCTGCTGACGCGTGGATATGAATATGGACGTAGTCGCACCATCTTGGGGCTCCACTTCGCCAGTGATGTACAGACAGGACGTTTGGTGGCTGCATACACGTTGGCACGTCTGCATAACGATGCCGATTTCCAACAACTGATGGCTGCTGCGAAGGAGGAATATGACAAGATGAAGGACAAGGCTGCTCCGGTTCCGTTCGTTTCGCCTGAATCATCTGAGGGCTTCGTCAATCTGGCCAATGCTGTTCCTGATGCCATCCTCGAGATTCGCTATTACAGCACCTATAACTTTGCAGGCACGCGCATTGATGGCTATGAGGAGCCAACGGCATTGCTTACCCGACGTGCTGCCGACAGTCTTCGTGCTGTGAGTGATGACTTGAAGGCACATGGCTATCGATTGAAAATCTACGATGCCTATCGTCCCCAGTGTGCTGTTGACCACTTTATGCGCTGGGCAGCCGATGTGAACGATACATTGATGAAACCTTATTTTTATCCAGATCTTGACAAGCATGTGCTTTTCCCACAGGGTTACATTGCTGAGCGAAGTGGTCATACACGTGGCTCTACGGTTGATTTGACACTCTTCGACATGAAGACGGAGAAGGAACTCGACATGGGCGGCACGTTCGACTGGTTTGGTCCCGAAAGTCATCCTGACTTTTGTGGCAATCCTGATAATCTTGATTTCACAGCTGATAACCATAAGAGTCCTGCAGATCGTTCCATCTCCTCCGTACAGTTCTACAACAGAATGGTGCTTCGCACAGCTATGATGCGTCACGGTTTCAAACCGATTGATACAGAGTGGTGGCACTTCACGTTGAAAGACGAACCGTATCCTGAGACCTACTTCACCTTCCCTGTGAAGAAACTAAAATAGGTTCTTATATATATAAATAATGTGCCCAACACTTTTTGCAGGTGTTGGGCACATCTTATTTTGAAAGTATTACATTCTTGCTTTGCCGAATCTCAGTTCAACCTCCTCCCAATTGATGATGCTCCAAAGAGCGGAGAGGTGGTCGGGACGTCGATTTTGATAATCCAGATAGTAAGCGTGTTCCCATACATCGAATGTGAGTAGGGGAGTCAAGCCTTTCTGAACGGGATTGGCTGCATTCGTCTCTTGCGTGATGAAGAGTTGACCAGCTCTGTCAGCTGACAGCCAAACCCATCCGCTGCCAAACAGCGTGGCACCTTTCTTCTGAAACTCTTCCTTGAACGCCTCGAATGAACCAAACCCCTTCACAATGGCATCAGCCAAGGCACCAGTCGGCTCCTTCTTGGTAGGCTTCCCGGAAAACTGTCCGAAGTATAACTCGTGGTTCAGAATCTGTCCGGCATTGTTGAGGATGCCTCCACTTGCCTTGCAGACAATCTCTTCGAGTGAAGCTCCCTCAAAACCACTTCCGTCCAGCAAACCGTTCAGGTTATTCACGTATGCCGCCAGATGCTTCCCATGATGAAACTCCAACGTCTGTTTGCTAATCACGGGCTCCAGCGCATCTATCGCATACGGCAGAGCCATTAATGTAAACTTTCCCATCATGTCAGAATTATTTATTCTTCGTTGAGAATCTTCATGATCTCGCAGCATGCCTTGGCTACGTTGGTGCCAGGACCGAAGATAGCTGCCACGCCTGCCTTGTAGAGGAAGTCGTAGTCCTGGGCTGGGATGACACCGCCGGCAATAACGAGGATGTCTTCACGGCCAAGCTTCTTGAGCTCTTCGATAACTTGTGGCACGAGGGTCTTGTGACCTGCAGCAAGTGAGCTGACGCCGAGTACATCAACATCGTTCTCTACTGCCTGACGGGCTGACTCGGCTGGAGTTTGGAAGAGAGGCCCCATGTCCACATCCATACCGCAGTCTGCATAACCTGTTGCCACTACTTTGGCACCACGATCGTGTCCATCCTGACCCATCTTGGCGATCATGATACGAGGACGGCGACCGTTGGCCTGTGCGAATTTCTCTGTGGCAGCGCAAGCATCCTTGAATGCCTGGTCGCCTTTGGATTCTGAACTATACACGTTGCTGATGGTTCTGATGATTGCTTTATAACGACCAACGACTGCTTCGCAAGCGTCGGAAATCTCGCCGAGTGTACAACGCAGACCAGCTGCCTTCACAGCGAGGTCGAGGAGGTTGTTCTCGCTCTTCTTGCCGTCCTTGAACTCCTGTACGCACTTGGTGATTTCCTCCAAAGCAGCCTTGCAAGCAGCTTCGTCACGATTGGCCTTGAGTTCCTTGAGGGCAGCTTCTTGCTGCAGACGAACGGCTGTATTGTCCACTTCGAGGATATCGAGTGGGTCTTCGTGGTCGAGACGGTATTTGTTGGTACCAACGATGGTCTGAGTACCTGAGTCGATGCGAGCCTGTGTACGTGCAGCTGCTTCTTCAATACGCATCTTGGGCAGACCAGTTTCGATAGCCTTTGCCATACCACCAAGCTTCTCGATTTCTTGGATGTGTTCCCAAGCTTTGTGAACCAATTCGTTGGTCAGGGTCTCCACGTAGTAAGAACCTGCCCATGGGTCAATCTGCTTGCAGACCTTGGTCTCGTTCTGGATGTAAATCTGTGTGTTACGGGCAATACGAGCAGAGAAGTCGGTAGGCAGAGCGATGGCCTCATCGAGAGCGTTAGTATGGAGTGACTGAGTGTGACCCAGCACAGCTGCCATAGCCTCGATACAGGTACGACCCACGTTGTTGAATGGATCTTGCTCTGTGAGTGACCAACCAGAAGTCTGTGAGTGAGTACGAAGTGCAAGAGACTTAGGATTCTTGGCACCAAAGCTCTTCACAATCTTTGCCCACAACAGACGACCTGCACGCATCTTTGCAATCTCCATGAAGTGGTTCATACCGATAGCCCAGAAGAATGAGAGGCGGGGAGCGAAAGCATCGACGTCGATACCTGCGTTCACACCTGTACGGAGGTAGTCCATACCGTCGGCAAGGGTGTATGCCAACTCGATGTCAGCTGTGGCACCTGCTTCCTGCATGTGGTAACCCGAGATGGAGATAGAGTTGAACTTAGGCATCTTCTGAGAGGTGTACTCGAAGATGTCGGCGATAATCTTCATGGAGAATGCTGGTGGGTAAATATAAGTATTACGCACCATGAACTCCTTCAAGATGTCGTTCTGAATCGTACCAGCCATTTCTTCGAGTTTCGCACCCTGTTCCAGACCTGCGTTGATATAGAAGGCGAGAATAGGGAGCACGGCACCGTTCATGGTCATGGAGACAGACATCTTGTTCAATGGGATGCCATCGAAGAGCACCTTCATGTTCTCCAGCGAGCAGATGGACACACCAGCCTTACCCACGTCGCCCACCACACGAGGGTTGTCTGGGTCGTAACCACGGTGAGTGGGAAGGTCAAATGCCACTGAAAGTCCCTTCTGGCCAGAAGCGAGGTTTCTTCTGTAGAAAGCGTTGGATTCCTCAGCTGTAGAGAAACCTGCGTACTGACGGATGGTCCAAGGACGGAAGGGGTACATCATCGAGTAAGGACCACGGAGATAAGGAGGAATACCTGCAGTGAAGTCAAGATGCTCCATGCCTTCAAGGTCTTCCTTAGTATAAACGGGCTGAATGTCAATCTGCTCTGGAGTACGCCAGTTCGCGCTGATGCCATTCTCTTTCTGCCACTGCTGACCATTCTTCTCCTGAATGCCAGCATAAATGTCTATATTGTTGAAATCTTTTCTTGCCATAATCAGATACCGAGTTTAGCGTTGTACTCCTTGAGCGTTTCGAGTTGATTAACACGTACATGGATGAAGTTCTCGATGCCAGCGGCCTTGAGTTCTTCTGAGCAAGCAGGAGCACCTGCAACGACGTACATGGCACGACCGTCCAGATACTTGAATGCTGGGATAGCGTATTCTGCATACTCATCGTCAGAAGAGCAGATAACCACGATGTCGGCATTGGCCTTCAGGGCTGCATCCACACCTTCTTCAACCGTCTTGAAGCCAAGATTGTCGATGACTTTGTAACCTGCTGCAGCAAGGAAGTTACAAGAGAACTGTGCACGAGCCTGACGCATAGCGAGGTTACCGATGGTGAGCATGAATGCGATGGGCTGTTTCTTTGCTTTCTCTGTAGCAAGACGAAGCGTTTCGAATTCTGAAGCAAGACGGCTTTTGTTGAGGGAAGGAAGTTCACCTGCACCTTCACCGCATTTGCAGCAGCACTCCACAGGATTCTTGCCATCGCTGGTTTCTGTAAAGTTCGGGAACTGATTGGTTCCAAGGATGAATTCCTTACGCTTAGCTGCATCAGCATGACGCTTGTCATTCGATGCATTCACTGCGTTCTGGATGTTGCCGTTGAGGGTTTCTGCAAGGAAACCGCCAGCGTTCTCCACTTCGAGGAAGAGTTTCCAACCTTCCTTGGCAATAGCGTCGGTGAGATGCTCAATGGTGTAAGAACCACCAGCTACATCAACAAGCTTGTCGAAATGAGCCTCTTCCTTCAGCAGCAACTGCTGGTTGCGGGCAATACGCTCTGCGAAGTCTGTTGGCGTCTCGTATGGCTTGTCGAATGGAGTCACCACGATAGAATCCACGTTGGCGATGGCAGCAGACATAGCCTCGGTCTGAGAACGGAGCAAGTTCACATAAGAATCGAAGAGGGTCTGGTTGTACTCGGAAGTCACAGCACAAACATGCATCTGGCAAGCGCAGTCGCATTTGGGCTCATATTGCTTCACAATCTGTGCCCACAGCATACGGGCAGCACGGAACTTGGCAATCTCCATGAAGTAGTTGTCGCTCACGCCCATGTTGAACTTGATGCGTTTGGCAGCCTCTGTGGCTTCCACACCAGCTTCAGTGAGAATGTTCATGTATTCAGCACCCCAAGCCAATGCATAACCCAACTCCTGATAGATGTAAGCACCAGCATTGTTTAGTGATACAGAGTTGACATTGATGCACTTATAGCCAGGAAGTTCAGCCAGAGCTTCAATGAGTGGCTTAGCGTTTTCCAGCACAGCAGATACGTCCTTGCCCTTGCAGAGAATCTTGCTGATGGGGTCGAAGTTGATGCTTCCCTTCAGGTCGGTAAGAGGGTAGTTCTTCGCCTTGAAGTAATCCACAAGAATCTGTGCCAGCTCTACACAATGACGCTGACAGGTCTTGAAGTTCAGTTCCACGTACTGAGGCAGAATGCCATCAAGCAGGGTAGCGATGAACTCCTTGTTGATGTTCTTGCCAGGAATCTTGAAACCGAGAGAGTCAACACCCTTGTTCAGAATGTCGAGTGCCTTGGCATTTGCAGCCTTGGCATCTTCTACGTCAATCTCTTGACGTACAAACCAAAGATTGTTGTCCTTCTTGTTACCACGAATGAATGGGAATTCACCGGGCAGAGAATCGACTGCTTTGAGGTCTTTCAGATCCTCGCGGCGGTAGAAAGGCTGTACATTGAAGCCTTCGTTGGTTCTCCAAACCAACTTCTTCTGGAAGTCTGCACCTTTGAGGTCTACCTCAATCTTGTCCAACCACTCTTGTGTGGTGGGTGCCTGGAACTCCGAGAAGAGTTTTTCCTTGTTGTTAGCCATAAAATATCAATTAAAATGTTGTAGTGTTTCGCATTTCCATGCAAAGGTACGTATTTTTTCTATATACCACAAAAGAAAAAAGGTTTTTTTTCTTATTTCCCCTTTACCTTATCGCTGTTCTTGTTGACAAAGTCTTTCCAAGAGCTATATTTATGTTCCACTTCAGGCTTACCCATCTGAATGAAGTGGCAATAGGCAGCACCAAGTGCATCGGTGGCATCAAGTTGCACGTCCATGTCCTCTTTTTTGATATGGAGCATACGCTGAAGCATGCCTGCCACCTGTTCTTTAGAAGCAGAACCATTTCCTGTGATTGCCATTTTGATTTTGCTGGGTTCGTATTCTGTGATGGGAATATCGCGCATGATGGCGGCGGTGATGGCTACACCTTGGGCACGTCCAAGTTTGAGCATCGATTGTACGTTTTTGCCGAAGAAGGGGGCTTCAATAGCCATTTCGTCGGGCTTGTAAGAATCGATGATGGAGGTGATGCGCTCAAATATTTTGCCCAAACGGAGATAATGACTGGCATATTTCTTGAGTTCAATGACACCCATTGCCATGAGTTCTGCCTTATTGCCCTTCACGCTCAACACACCATAGCCCATGACGTTGGTGCCAGGGTCAACGCCAAGGATGATTTTCTCTATGTTTGAACTCGCTTTCATCCTCTTATTCCTTATAAAATAAGCCCCCTCCGTGATGGGAGGAGGCCTGTTTTGAGCCGAATGGCGGACTCGAACCGCCGACCCACGCATTACGAATGCGTTGCTCTACCAACTGAGCCAATTCGGCAAGGCAAATAGCAAAAAGACAGTGCCTTTTGTTAAAAGCGATGCAAAGGTAGTGCTTTTTTTTTACTCTGCAAAAACTTTTTCACTTATTTTCCCTAACTTTGCAAGGAAAATGAAGAAAATACGAAAAATAGATGAAACCAACCAGAAAACCGTTATCAATTTTACTGACTTGCCTCGCACTGACAGGTGTGGTGGCAGGAGTTAATCAGTTGTGGGGATGCAAGGGTGACAGACTCCCATCAGAGGTGAATGGGGCTGTGATGCCTACAAGTAGTGCGGAACGTAATGCCGCTTTTGCTGCTCAGGAGGCAGAGAATGCAGGGGCAGAGCCTGATGCCGATGGCTATTATGAGTCGGAGGCGGAGAAGGCGGCAGAACTTGCTATTACGCCTTTTGAGAATTTAGAACAGCCTGCAGAACTGAACGCACATGATGAGTTCATCTTGTTCAAGTCGCAGTTTATTATTTCTTATAATGTGAACAAGTTGTGTCCGAATTATGTGTGCTGGAACTTGACCTCAGAGAGGGCATATGGCAAAGTGCAGCGTTCGAACAATTTTCATGGAGATCCTGTGATGAATGAGAGGACGAGGGTGGAGACTTTCGACTATAATGGTTCAGGCTACGATCGTGGTCATATGTGTCCGGCTGGCGACAACAAGAACACCGACAAAGCAATGGATGAGTCATTTTGTATGACGAACATCTGTCCTCAGAATCACAATTTGAACACGGGCGCTTGGAACGACCTGGAGGTTCAATGCCGTTCATGGGCTAAGAACTACGGTACATTGTACATCTGTTGCGGCCCAATCTTCGACACGAACTCCCCAAAGACCATTGGACGTCGTCAGGGACTGAAAGTTGCTGTGCCAGACCGTTTCTTCAAGGTGATTCTGACCTTGGGACGTGTACCGAAGGCAATAGGTTTCATCTATCCCAACAAGGCATGCGGTGGTGATATGAGAGATTATGCCGTGTCGGTAGATAAGGTGGAAAAGGAGACAGGCATGGATTTCTTCTTCCAGTTGGATGACAAGCAAGAGAAGGAACTGGAGAAAGTTTGCAACCCTGGTGCTTGGGGTATTTAATAGTAGATATTGATAGTTGACAGTTGAAAAAATAAAGAATAATGAAGAAATACGTAAAAGATCTGAAAGTAAAATCGGTGGAGTTTCCGCATGAGTTATACGTGCTGTTGAAACTCACGGACACAGAGCCGTTGCCAGACACGGTGCCTGGACAATTTGTGGAAGTGAAGGTTGAAGGAAGTCCCAAAACATTCCTCCGTCGTCCTATTTCCATCAATTATGTGGATAGGGAAGCGAACGAATTGTGGTTGCTCATCAAGAAAGTGGGAGAGGGCACTCATAAGTTGGCAGCATTGCAAGCGGGTGACACGTTGAATTTGGTGTTCCCGTTGGGTAATGGTTTTTCTCCCGTGCAGAAGCAGGGTGAGAATGTGCTTCTGGTAGGTGGCGGTGTAGGTGTTGCCCCGCTGCTTGACTATGGCAAGTACCTGAAGGAGAATGGCGCAGAGCCAGTGTTCCTGTTGGGTGCAAGGAGCAAGAGTGACCTTCTGGAGCAGGATTTGTTCAAAGCCATCGCCCCTGTTTATGTCACCACTGAGGATGGCTCAGAAGGTGAGAAGGGCTTTGTGACGCAACACACATTATTAAATATAAAGACATTCGACCGTATCTCCGTATGTGGACCTAAACCCATGATGGTGAGTGTGGCAAGATATGCGAAGCAGACGAACACACCTTGCGAAGTGAGCCTCGAAAATATGATGGCATGTGGTTTGGGAGCGTGTCTGTGCTGTGTGGAAAAGACAGTGAAGGGTAACATCTGCGTATGCAAGGAAGGTCCTGTTTTTGATGTGAAAGATTTAACTTGGGAGGTGTAAATATATGGCAGATTTGACGACAAAAATAGCGGGTCTCACCATGAAGAATCCTGTGATGACCGCATCAGGCACATTCGGCTATGGGGTTGAATTTGCAGACTTTGTGAATTTGGAAGAGATAGGTGGCATCATCGTGAAGGGTACGACGCTCCATCCACGTGAGGGCAATGACTATCCCCGTATGGTAGAGACGGCAAGTGGTATGCTGAACTGCGTGGGCTTGCAAAACAAGGGAGTGGATTATTTCTGTGAACACATCTACCCAGAAATCAAGGACATCCGTACCAATATGATTGTGAACGTGAGTGGCTCTTCGTTAGAGGACTATGCAGAATGTGCTGCTCGTATCAATGCTCTGGAGAATATTCCAGCCATCGAACTGAACATCTCTTGCCCCAATGTGAAGCAGGGAGGTATGGCTTTCGGTGTGACTACAGAGGGTGCTTCTGCTGTAGTGAAGGCGGTTCGTGAAGTTTATGATAAGACATTGATTGTAAAGCTTTCACCTAATGTTACCTCTATCGCTGATATAGCACTTTCCGTGCAGGATGCTGGAGCCGATGCGGTGTCATTGATCAATACGTTGATGGGTATGGTGATTGACATTGAGAAGCGTAAGCCTGTACTGAGCATTGCGACGGGAGGTATGTCTGGACCAGCTGTGAAGCCAGTGGCTGTGCGTTGTGTGTGGCAGGTGGCCAAGGCGGTGAACATTCCTGTTGTGGGTTTGGGAGGCATTATGGATGCCCACGATGCCATCGAGTTCTTCTTGGCAGGTGCTTCAGCTATTGAAATTGGTACAGCCAATTTCATCGACCCTGCTGTGACTGTGAAGGTGGCACAGGGCATCAACGAATGGCTTGACCAGCATGGTTGCAAGTCTGTTGACGAGATCGTAGGTCAGTTGAACGCGTGATGAACATCTTTCAGAAACAGAACGCATGATGGACGAGGCTCAGGAGTTGAAGCGTGTGCGCCTCAGAGTGGAGCGCTTGAATGAGCCTTACATGGATGTGCGTTTGGTGGGTGAAGACACCTTGCTGCGGTTGGACATCACGGTGAACCACCACACGATGCGTGCAGCTCAGCTCTTGCACGAGGGCATGCAGCTGAATGCACTTTCCTCAGAGTTGGTGGGCGATGTGTTGCGTCCCCAGTTAATGGTAATCGAGCCGGACTTCCTGCTCGATACGACCAGCGTGACCGGTTGTATCAAAGGGTGGGGCGAGTCTGCATTCAACCATTTCATTGACAAGTTCAAGCCAATGGAAAGTACGGTCTATACACTACTTGGTGACTTTGCTAACCAGTTTCTTGACGACATTCTCAACCTTCCCGATGCTGACTATCTCGCTTCTATGCATAAGGTCTTTGCCGACAGGGCGATAGACGTATGTGCCTGTAAGGAAATTAAGGTCTCCTTTTTTGATGAGACGAAACGCCAGTTTGCCAACATCCAGCAGGTGGTGCAGGAACTGACACAGCAGCCTTATATGCATCAGGGCAAGGTGATTATCCACATTGAGCCTTCGTTTTTCTGCGAGGCATTGGGTTTGCAGGGACGTATGGACTGCCTCATCGACCTTGACAATGATGACTGTTGCGACTCGAACCATCATCACAAGAAATTCCTGATCGAACTCAAGTCGGGCAAGTGGGATGAGTTCTTCCACAAAGCCAAAGAAGAACATCTGATGCAGATGTTGCTTTACAAAGAGATTCTCTATTACAACATGGACGTGAAGCAGGAGGATGTGATGGGGCATCTGCTATACTCCAAATACCCTTACCTTCAGGAGCAGCAGAGCCTCGACGAGATGGTGCTACGCGCAATGGACATCCGCAACAGCATAGTGGCGATGGAACGTGGGTTGACTGAGGGAAAAGCACGTGAATGGGTGCCGAAGCTCACTCCTCAGGCATTGCGGCAGGATGCACGGTGCAAGGATAAGTTCTGGGAAGGGTGGTGCTTACCTGCGCTGCAACCCACGACAGATGTTCTGCACAACATGGACGAACTGACAGCCGAATACTTTTATGCGTTTCTGCAGTTCATCGAACGTGAACAGGCTGAAAGCAAACTGTGCGAGACGGGGCTTAATGCCTCTCGCTCACTCTCTGCATTATGGTTAGATGACCTCGAAACCAAGCGCGACAATGGCGACATCTTCCTGAATCTTCGTCTTGCCGATCTGCGCATGAAGGATGGGGTGGAAGCACTTTGCCTGAAACGTAATGGCGAGGATGATGAGTCACCCAACTTCCGTATTGGCGATGCAGTCATTTTGTATAAGCGTAATGTCGACACGGATTCTGCCACCACTCAGCAGGTGTTCCGATGCAACGTCGAGTCTTATGACTCCGACCGCATTTGGTTGCAACTGAAGTTCACCCAGCGCAACAAGGACATCTTCAGCAAGTTTGATCTTTATGCCATCGAGCATGACCATGTGGATGCCAATTTCCGAAGCCTCTATAGCGGGCTGTTCTCTTTGTTGACCTGCAACAAGAGTCGCCGAGACCTCCTGCTTTGTCAACGCAAGCCAACCAAAGAAGACTTCTTTCTGCTGATGGGACCTCCTGGTACAGGCAAGACCTCCGTCGCTCTCAAACGTATGGTGGAGGAAGAACTGGAGCAAGGGCATCATCTTTTGTTGCTGGCCTACACGAATCGCGCTGTCGATGAGATTTGTGGCATGCTCTCAACTATCAACTCCCAAATTTCAACATTCGATTACATCCGTTTGGGCCGTGAACTGTCCTGCGCACCTCCATATCAAAGCCACCTTCTTTCCCATGCCATCGAGGGGTTGACTAATCGTCAGCAAGTCACGCAGAAGGTACAGGACACTCCCATCTTTGTCTCCACGGTGGCATCGATGAACAGCCATACTGCACTCTTCCGACTGAAGCACTTCCAAGTGGCCATTTTCGACGAGGCATCGCAGATACTGGAACCGCAGATTATGGGCATTCTTACATCCCCTTCCATCGATAGATTCGTTATGATAGGCGACCACAAGCAGTTGCCTGCGGTGGTGGTGCAGAGTGAGGAACGGTCAGCAGTCTCGTCTCCCTTGCTCCGCCAGATTGGCTTGACCAACTGCCGCAACTCCCTCTTCGAACGTCTTTACGAGCAGAACCGCGACAACAACGATGTGGTTGCTATGCTTGACCACCAAGGTCGTATGCATCCAGACATTGCCGCCTTTGCCTCTGAAGCGTTCTACGACGGGCGCCTCCTTCCCGTGGGACTTCCGCATCAGTCGGAAGAACTGCCCTATGTTATATATGATGAAGACTGTCCCATCGAACACCTCATTGCCACCCATCGATGCGCCTTCATCAATGTGCCCCTTCCCATGTTGGAAGACCGTATTCCCAAAGCAAATTTGCTGGAGGCTCGTATCATCGCCCAGCTGGTTAAGGGCATCCTCTCGCTTCACCAGCAAAATGCCGTTTCTTTCACTCCAGAGAGTCAGTTGGGCATCATCGTTCCCTTCCGTCGGCAGATTGCATTGGTCAGGGCAGAGATGGCCAAGATTCTCCCGGAAGTTGCTCCTAATTTGCTGATAGACACGGTGGAACGCTATCAGGGTTCTCAGCGTGACATCATCATCTATGGTACCACCATCACTCAATCTACTGAGCTCGACATCCTCTCCAACCTCAGCGAGACGGCCTCTGGCATTGTGGACAGGAAACTCAACGTCGCCATCACTCGAGCACGAAAGCAACTCTTTGTTTTGGGTAACGAAAAACTGTTGCAAAACAACGCCCTTTACGCACATCTTATCCAATATTGCAAAAAAACTTAACATTTGCTTTCACATCTCCACTATAATCATTATCTTTGCAACCAAAACTCTACTAATCGCTTTCTAATGAGTAATTTGAGAACAATCTTGATGACCTTGGCACTTGCCGTTTCATCCCTGACATTCGCACAAAGAAACAGTACTTATCAGCAGTACGTCGATCAATATAAGGACGCGGCCATCGAGCAGATGCATCGCTACAAGATTCCTGCCAGCATCACCCTTGCACAAGCCCTGCTCGAGAGTGGGGCAGGCACTAGCTATCTCGCCAAGACTGCCAACAACCACTTCGGCATCAAAGTCGGAATGGGCTGGAACGGTCCCTATGTCGTACGCGACGACGACCGGAAGGGCGAACACTTCCGCAAATACAAGAATGCAGCAGAGAGCTATGAAGACCACTCTCAGTTCCTTCTCAAAGACCGCTACAAGCGCCTCTTCGACCTTAATCCACTCGACTACAAAGCCTGGGCACGTGGTCTGAAAGCCTGTGGATATGCCACTTCGCCCACCTATGCCGACCGACTTATCAGCATCATCGAGACTTACGAACTGGACGACTATGATGAAGACCGCATCGGTATGAGGAAGTGGAAAAAGAAAAAGGAGTCCGAGCCAGCACCAGTTGTGCCGACTCGTCACTCCGTTCGTATCGTCAACGGTATCCAGTGTATTACCGCCCGTCAAGGAGACACTTGGGATGCCCTCGCTAAGGAACTGAAGATAGACAAGAAGAAACTGCTGAAGTTCAACGAAGTGGATGAAGACTTCGCACCTCAGCCCGACATGAACATCTTCCTTGCCAAGAAGGCGAAGAAGGCCGATACACAGTATAAGGACTACTGGCACAAAGTCAAGCAGGGCGAATCCATGTATTCCATCTGTCAGTTCTACGGCATCCGCATAGATGCTCTCTACAAGATGAACTTCAAGGACGATTCTTACATCCCCGTGGCTGGCGACCTCTTGAAAGTCAGATAACGTGTTTAACCGTATAAAAAGGAAAGGAGGGGTGCCGATGTGGCATGCCCTCCTTTCGTGTGTATATGAAATAGTCAATGATGCTTATTTCTTGGGGAAGATGATTTGGTAGTTGCCGCTCAGATGCATGAAGGCGAAGAGTCGAAGGAGACCGTCGTAGTAGGCATCAAAGTAGCCATCTTCGAATGGTTCGTGCTTGGCGTTCCAGAGTGCATCGACAAACTCTTTGCTCTTGTCATGGCTGCAGAGCATGGAGGCTGCTGCTGTGGTGGCAACAAGTCCGATGGAATGGCGGAGTTTGCGGAATCCACCTGCGCCAAGAATCTCGTTTTCTTCAGGCAGGGTGCCGTCGGTGCGGTACTGATCCATGAAATCGTTGACGCCTTGTGAGTAGAAGAAGTCCTGGATTTTCTCGCCGTACTGCTGCTGCCATTCGCTGTCGGCACAGCTCCATTCGTAGTCGAGGGTGATGTTCATGGGTACACGCCAGGAGTCGTAGCGGAAGTTGTTGCTGGCGTTGCGGCGACCTCCCCAGCCTTGCATCTCGCTGCCGTCGAATTGGCACATGTCGGGGTTCAGACCAGTCTTTTCGTTGATGGCCTTGTGGAGGAATTCGCGTGACTTCTTGGCACATTCGTTCCAGTAGTCGGAGCGACCGTCGTCAGCCCATTTAGCCCATACTTCGTAGAAGGCTGGAATGTGGTAGGAGGGGTCGGTATAGGTCTGTCCACCGCCGTCTGGTGTGAAGGTGATGAGCTTGGTTTCTGGGTCGATGAGGTACATCTTTGCCTTTTGTGGGGCTGCATTGGCCTGCTGTTGCTGACCCTGTCCCTGTCCGCCGCCGAAGCCACCAAAGCCTCCGAAACCTCCGAATCCACCTGGACGTTGTGGAGCATCATATTCTTTCGGCATGGTGCAGTTGAGGATGCGCTGTGCTTCAGCCTTGTAGTTGATGCCTGTGTCATCGCCCCAGCGGTTGGATGCGAAGATGAGGGCTGTGATGAAGTAAAGTTCACCATCGGAGGCTGCGCCAGGTGAGTTGGGCGTACCATCGGTTCGGCAGCTCCATGCGAAGTAACCCTCACGGATGCCGTCCTGGTGCTGCATGTATTTCTTGCTCCAGCGCCACAGACGGTCGAAAATGTCTTTCTTGTCGAACTGCACGGCAATCATGAGTCCGTAGGACATGCCCTCTGTGCGTGCGTCGTGGTTCTTGATGTCGGACACATAGCCCATTGAGTCGCCCACTTCGAAATATACCTTGTTGGGGCCATAGAAGCAGTCGTTGAACACCTCCTGCAGCTTGGCATCCACGTCTTTCTTCGAGTAACCCATCTCCACGAAGAGGTTTCTGTACTTCTTTGTTTCAAATGCTCCTTTCTTCCAAGGAGTTGCAGCAAAAGCCGTCTGTCCCGCCATCAACAGACAAGCTGCAAGCGCGACCTTAGTCAATAGTTTCACCATTTTTTCTTTTCGGTTAGATTTGAATGAATAAAAATTTGCAAATTATTTGTATTAAAAGACCAAAATTGGTGCCAATAGTTTAAAATGAGTGTGTAATTATTCTTGATGTGTTAAAATTTCGAGAAAAGATGCCGATTTGTTTGGTCAATCCCTTAATAAACCCTAATTTTGTGTCGCAATCTGCATATAACTTATGTACGAGAAGCTTTACCATTTTTGAATACAAACAAAAACCTATACTATTGTTATGAATTTGAAAAAAATGAGATTTGGGGCAATTGCCCTCTGTGTGGTTGCGGCCTTACAGGTTGCAGTCGTGAGCTGTTCTGACGACCCAGGTGTAGAAAACTACTACACCCAGTCGCGAGAGTATGCCTCCAGCTACCTGCAGAATCGCAGCCAGTTTTCTGAGTATCTGAAAATCCTTGAGAAGGCGCGGGGTGAGTACAATCTTCACCTCGTGGACATGTTGGGCACTTATGGTGACTACACGGTGTTCGCTCCCACCAATGAGGCTGTGGAGAAGTATCTGGCGGAACGCGGGTTGAGTTCGGTGGATGAGCTGACGGTGGAAGACTGCGACACCATTGCGCTGAACTCCATCATCGAGGCGGCTTACTTCTCGACCGATGTCAATGAGGGACCTTATCCGAAGTCGAACATGTTGGAGCACATTCTCAGTGTGAACTCCTATCAGGAATGGGATGCACAGAAGAAGGACTCCGTGTTGGCAATGTACATCAATCATAATTCGTTGGTCATCCATGCAGACGACTCAGTGGCTAATGGTGTGGTTCACACGGTGAGCACCGTTGTGGGTTCTCCAAACGACTTGATTGGTGCCGTGATTCTGAAAGACTCCACTTGTCTGCTCTATGGTCAAGCCCTCAGAGTGACTGGCATTATCGACACGCTTCAAGACCATTATGTGGATGAAACCTATGGTTGGAGAACCGACAAGGATCGCATCGACTCTTGCACATGGACAAACCCAAGTCTGCTGATTCTCACAGCATCGGGCAATGAGCGTGACAATGTGGCTTATCCTGTGAAGCGCTACTTCAATTTCTCATGCTTCCTTTGCCCAGACTCCATATTGGAGGAAAAGTACGGTATCAAAACCCTTGATGACCTGCGTGCCAAGGCTCACGAACTTTACGATCCAATGTATCCAGAAGATGCAGATGTGACCGATGAGACCGACCGTCGCAACGCCCTCAATCGTTTCATCTCCTACCATATCATCGACCGTTATGGCGACTACTACAGCTTGACTTGTATGAATAATGACCAATTGCAGTACAACTTCAACCGCATGAAGTACGACATCTGCGACTGGTACGGCACGCTTATGCCTCACTCTCTGATGAAGTTCTCTTTCCCATCGGGTACACAGCCTGGTCTTTATGTCAACCGTCGTGGTGTGCGTCACCATGCCGACGAGCGAGGTGGCTACTATCGTGGCGCAAAGGTGGAGAAGAATTACACCGTGGTAAGAACTGGTTTGAACGGTATCTACCACTACATCGACGACATTGTGGCATACGACCGCAACATGCAGGAAATTGTCATGAACGACTGCATCCGTCTTGACTGTACGACTTTGTCACCCGACTTCATGACCAAGCTTACCGATGGTGAAGTGGCACGTGGTCACGGTAACGGCAGCAACAAATATCCAGGTGGTTCGAACAACTCCGACCCTGCCAACAATAATGGCCGTAACGTCGGTTTCAAGCCAGGCTATGTGCGTAACTTCGAGCTGTCACCTCAAACCCGTATGCATGTCCGTTGCCGCTCACTCTGGTACGGTTCATACGAAGCCGACGAGGTGCTCTTCAAGGGACGTTATGACTTCACCATGAAGCTGCCATCTGTTCCAGCCGGCACTTACGAGGTGCGTATGTTCACCAATGCAGGTTACTCCACACGAGGCATTATTCAGGTCTATATCGACGGTGAGCCACAAGGCATTCCATTCGACATGCGTAAGAACGGTGGCGACCTGTTCAACTGGAAGAGTGATGCTGACCTTGGTGATGAAGAGGCAGTTGCAGCATTTGACAAGGCCATCCACAACCTCGGTTGGATGAAGGGTCCTAAGTGCTATCACTCTCAGCCAAGAACTTCTCCTCCATCAGGAACCGACGAGCTTCGTAACTCCAGCAACTTCCAGATCCGCAAGATATTTGGAACCTTTACCACTGACGGTAAGAGCGACCACTATCTGCGCATTCAGCAGAAGATGGAGTCAGAAGAGAATGAGCTTCCATTCGACTTCATCGAACTCTGCCCAAGCTCAGTTTACAACAGCGAATACTTCAGCGAACCCGTTTGGTAAATCAATCATCAAACAAAAGTTTTGTTGAATCAACGCACATAAAAATCCCCCTCATCCGCAATGGGTGAGGGGGTTCTTTATTGCTATACCTTGACGGTATCAATTCTTTATATTCTATATCAATCCTCGATGTATACCTTGCGAGTGAAACCGTCAGCACGTTTCTCGATGCAAAGACCGTGAGGGTTGGTTAACAAGCGTCCCTGCAAGTCAAAATAGGTCTTGGCAAGAGGATCTGCTGTCTGTTGCAGTTCGTTGATGGCTGAACTCTCTTGGTCGATGATGAAGATGTATGTGTTCAAACTGTTGGCAGGCATGCTGGCTGTGTAGTCATTCAGTGGCTCTTCGATGGTGAAGGGCTGTGACTGACAAAGTTTCGCGGTCTCATTGCCAGTAGAAATCAGGTGCGTGCCGCTTTTCACGTTGTAAGGCATTTTGATTCTCAGCTCATGGTTGGTTTTGCTGGAATTAATGGCCATAACGATGAGCGAGTCACCCTTGATGTAGGCAGAGGTCTCCAACTCAGAGTTTGTGCTGGTGGTGAATGTAGCCTTGGTTTCCAGACGAGTGGAACCTGTGACATGCTTGGAGAAGTGCGACATGACGAAAGCACGAGGCAACGCCTTGTTCTTCTTGTTGTCAGCACCATACTCAGACTCGCCTGTACCCAAGAATGCCCAATGAGCACGCATGTACCAATAGATGTAACCTGTGCAGCCAGCCAACATGCACTCGTTCAGCTCGCGAGCAAATTCCAATTGCTCAGACCAGTTGGGAAGTCGATTCTTGATTTGGTCACTCACGGAGTGCTCCGTCATCCAAACCTCCTTGCCATACTTGGCAGCAAGGACGGCAGCACTCTTCATGTTCCCCAATGGTGGGTGTCCGTAGAGGTGACCCGCGACGATGTCAATCTGCTCACGCGCCACAGGATCGTTCATCAGCATATTGGAATACTTGGGGTCGAAGCCCAGGGGTTCGGCACTAATGAGCCGCACACCCTTGTAGGTTTCCCTGTCAAGCTTGTCGGCATGCTCTTTAACGAGTTTTAGCTGCTGTTCTGGGGTGTAGAGACAGCCCGAATAATTGACCCACCAGTCGGGCTCGTTCTGAATGGACACAGCATCGACATTGACGCCGTTATCCTTCATGTACTTCAAGAACGTATTGAGCCAAGGGAAGAACTTAGCGTAGCAGTCTGTACGCAAGGCACCACGCTGGTTTTGTGGATCGTTGTCGTTCTTATCATTGACTTTTCCACCTTGAGCCTTACCATTGGTCTTGTATTCGCCTGGAGGCGACCAAGGGGTGCCGAACACAATGCCGCCACGCTGCTTGACAATTTTAGCAGAGGGTAGGGAACCCTTCCAGTCGTAAGGGGTATCCCATCCATCATTGATGTCACCCTTGAAGTTGGGCGAAATCTCCATACGCATGATGTTCAAACCAATCTTCGAATTGGGACCATACAGCAGCTTGACAGGAATCGTGTCGTTGCCGAATGGACACATGGCACCATCACAGCAGGCAGCGCCGAAACCTGTAATCGTTTGACAGCGCACGTCCTTCACCATAACGATGTGTGTCATTGCATTGAGAGACATAGTAGCCGTCAACGCAACAATAGGAATTAAGAATCTTTTCATTTTTGTGAGAAATATGAATTTTTAGAAAACGTATTCATTAGATTGTCTTACGATGAATGCATTTGAGTTGCAAAGATACGAAAAAAGAACTGCACCAGGATAGGTACAGTTCCTTTTTAATATATATTATGTGTTTTTTATTCCACCGATGTCCAATTATCCACCGAAATTGTCGAAACGGATCATGTCGTCTTCTACACCCAGAGAGTGGAGAAGGTCGAGCACAGTCTTTGCCATCATTGGAGGACCGCAGAGGTAGTACTCGCAATCTTCTGGATTCTCATGCTGCTTGAGGTAGGTGTCGCCCATCACAGGTGCAACGAATCCTGGAGTGTACTTGATGCCAGCCTCGTCTGCCTTTGGATCTGGACGGTCGAGCGCAAGGTGGAAGTGGAAGTTGTCGAATTCCTTGTCGAGTGCGAGGAAGTCGTCGAGGAATGGAATCTCCTCGAGGGCACGTGCACCATAGAAGTAGTGCATCTCGCGCTGACGGTCTTCTGGAGCGATGCCATTGCCCTTGAGCATGTGCATGATCTGAGCACGAAGCGGAGCCATACCGGCACCACCGCCGACCCAAATCATCTCACGACCAGTACCGTACTGTGGACGGAACTCTCCGTAAGGACCAGACATGATCACCTTGTCGCCTGGCTTGAGCGAGAAGATGTAAGACGATGCGATACCTGGGTTCACATCCATGAAACCTGGACCTTGATCCTTTGGCTTGAATGGAGGTGTGGCGATGCGGACGTTCAGCGTGATGATGTCGCCCTCGTCTGGATAGTTCGCCATAGAGTATGCACGGATGGTTGGAGTTTCGTTGACGCACTTGAGTGGGAACAAACCGAACTTTTCCCATGCAGGGAGATAAGTGTCGCCAATGAGGCTCTTGTCGAAATCCTTGTCGTAGTCGATGAAGAATGCAGGAATCTTGATCTGTGCGTAAGAACCTGGCTCGAAGTCCATGTGTTCGCCTGGAGGCAGAGCCACTTTGTATTCCTTGATGAAGGTAGCCACGTTCTTGTTGCCAATAACGGTGCACTCCCATTCCTTCACGCCCATCACAGAGTCGTCCACCTTGATGTCGAGGTTACCCTTGACCTTGCATTGACAGCCAAGACGATAACCTGCCTTAATCTGCTTGCGGGTGAAGTGTCCCTTTTCTGAGTCGAGAATCTCACCACCACCAGCAACTACCTGGCACTTGCATTGTCCGCAAGAACCCTTACCGCCACAGGCAGAAGGAAGATAAACGTCGTGAGCAGCGAGTGTGGAGAGCAGGCTTGAACCTTGTTCCACTTCAAGCTTGTCCTTTCCGTTGATGGTAATGGTCACATTACCGCTTGGAGAAAGGTACTTCTTAGCAACGAGGAGGATGATCACCAGTACGAGTACGATGATCAAGAAAACAGCGATGCTGTATAATATAAATGTAATATTCATAATTGCTATGTCCTTTCTTCTTTAGAGTTTGAGACCAGAGAAACACATAAATGCCATTGCCATCAGACCTACGGTGATGAACGTGATGCCGAGACCCTGAAGAGGCTTTGGCACATCTGAGTAAGCCATCTTCTCACGGATAGCGGCAAGACCCACGATAGCGAGTGTCCAACCGATACCTGAGCCGAGTGCGTATGCTACGCAGTCGCCCACACCAGAGATGGCCTGAGTGCTTGTTTCAGGATCCATCAGGATGCGCTGCTGCATGAAGAGTGATGCACCCATGATGGCGCAGTTCACAGCAATCAGCGGAAGGAAGATACCCAATGCGGCATAGAGAGAAGGAGAGAAGCGTTCCACAATCATCTCCACTAACTGCACCATACCTGCGATGACGGCGATGAAGAGGATGAATGCGAGGAACGTGAGGTCAACACCTTCTGCAAGAGCACCATTGGCGAGTACCTTCGTCTGGAGCAAATAGTCAACAGGAACTGTGATGAGGAGCACGAAGGTGACAGCCACACCCAGTCCGAACGAAGTCTTTACGGTCTTGGATACTGCAAGATAAGAGCACATACCCAAGAAGAAAGCGAAAATCATGTTGTCCACGAAAATGGAGCGAACGAACAAACTAATGAAATGTTCCATAATCTTTTCTTTTAATTATTAGGTATGTAAACTTATGCTTCTAAATCCTTATTGTAGGCACGATGTGCCCAGATGACACAAGCAACGATGATGAGCGCCATAGCTGGCATCGTCATCATACCGTTGTTGATGTAGAGACCACCATTCTCAACGTATGCGCTGTCAGGGATGATCTGGAAACCGAACAAAGTGCCGAAACCGAAGATTTCACGAACGAAACCAACGACAACCAGCACGATGGCGTAACCAAGACCATTGCCGATTCCATCGAGGAAACTCTCCCAAGGACCGTTCTGCATGGCGAAGGCCTCGAGACGTCCCATCAGGATACAGTTGGTGATGATCAGTCCGACATACACAGAGAGCTGCACACTCACATCATAAACGTATGCCTTGAGGATGTTGCTCACAATCGTTACGAGAGCGGCAACCACCACCAGCTGCACGATGATGCGGATGCGGTTAGGAATAGTCTTACGAATCAAGGAAATAATCACGTTGGCGAATGCTGTGATGACGGTCACAGAGAGTCCCATCACGATGGCCGGCTTCAGCTGTGAAGTGACAGCGAGTGCCGAGCAAATGCCGAGGACCTGAACTGCGATAGGGTTGTTCAAGTTGAGCGGACCCATGAAAACTGCGCCATTCTCTTTTGAAAATAAACTCATATTCTTTGTCCTCCTTTAATTTTTGAATGCTTCAATCGCGCTCTGATTCTCTGTCAGGCACTTCTGAATCATGTCGTTAACACCATTGGACGTGAGGGTCGCACCCGTCACAGCATCTACATAATAGTCTGTAGAAAGTGTAGCTGGAGCCTTGCCCTGCTTGTAAACACCAAGGGCAACCTGGCCGTCCTGATAAATTTTCTTGCCTTTGAAGCCATCCTGGAACCACTGCTCCTTGATGCGGGCACCCAGACCTGCTGTTTCAGATTCGTGGTTGAAGAATGTGCCATACACGGTCTCGCCATCTTTGTTGATGGAAATCCAACCCCAAAGTGGACCCCAAAGACCTGCACCCTTCACGGCAACGATGAGCTTCTCCTCACCATCCACATTGGCTGTGAGGGTAGGGCTGTCAAGTTCGCCGCTGGTGATGACTTCAGCGTATTTAGCTTCTGCCTCTGGATTAGAGAGGTCGCGAATGTTCAATGCAGAAAGAATCTGCTTCTTCGTGTCAAGAGCCACATTGGCATCCTGTGTGGGCTTCAATGCCGAAGCAACGAAAGCGAGGAGGAATGCCACGATGATGACCATCACGGATGCATAAATAATAGTATATGCATTGCCATTTGTATTCATTTTTGCCATATCTTGTGTCCTCCTTTACTTTTTGGCACGCTTAGCGCGCTTGTTAATGTTAGCCTGTACGAAGAAGTAGTCAAACAGCGGTGCAAACACGTTCATCAGCAGGATAGCCAGCATCATACCTTCTGGATAACCAGGGTTGAGCACACGGATGATGATAGCCATAGCACCGATAAGGAAACCGAAGATCCACTTACCACCTTCTGTGCGAGGGCTGGTAACAGGGTCGGTTGCCATGAACACAGCACCAAAGCAGAAACCACCGACGGTGAGCTGCTCCCACCACTCGAAGTTCTGAGCACCGTCGTAGCGGAGGAAGTAAGCCATCAAGGCACCACCCACAAATGTGGAGAGCATGATCTTCCAGCTGGCGATGTTCGCCCAGATGAGGATGACTGCACCAATCAGGATAGCGATGACTGAAGTCTCACCGATAGAACCAGGAATGGTACCGATGATGGTCTGCATAGGAGTAGCTGTGACAGCCTCACCAGCAGCCAGCTGACCGAGTGGGGTAGCACATGAAACAGCATCCACAGCAGGAGCACCGTTGATACAATCGATGTAGTTGCCGTTCACCCAAACCTTATCGCCAGACATCATTGATGGATAAGCGAAGAAGAGGAAGGCACGAGTGACGAGGGCAGGGTTGAAGATGTTCATACCCGTACCACCAAACACCTCCTTGGCGAAGATGACTGCAAATGCCGTTGCAAGGGCAAGAATCCAAAGTGGGCAGTTCACAGGAACGATGAGTGGAATGAGGATACCCGTCACGAAGAAACCCTCGTGTACTTCTTCCTTCTTCCACTGAGCCACAGCGATTTCGATGCCGAGACCTACAGCGTAGCTCACCACAATCTTGGGAAGCATCACAGCCAAACCATAAAGGAAGTTGCCCCAGAGGTCAGCACAAGGACAAGCGTCAGGTGTGCAACCACCTGTCACAAGAGCGTGCTGATAACCAATGTTATACATACCGAAGAGTATAGCAGGAATCAGGGCAATCACCACAAAGAAAATAGAGCGCTTAGAGTCGATGGCGTCGTGAATCTGAGCGCCACGCACCTTAGCTGTCTCGTTTGGCACAAAGAAGAAAGTCTCCGCAGCGTCAAAGAGAGAGCCGAAAGCGCTGAGCTTACCTCCTTCTGAGAAGGTAGGCTTCAAGTTGTCAAGAATTTTCTTAAGTCCCATATTGCTTATTCGTTTTCTTTGCGCAGCATGTCGAGACCCTCCCGAACAATGCGCTGGAGTTCAACTTTCGAGCTATCCACAAACTCAGCCACAGCAAAGTCCTCAGGTGCCACCTCATAGATGCCGAGAGCTTCCATGCGGTCGATGTCACCAGCGATGATGGCCTTCACCAGCTGTTCTGGATAGATGTCCATAGGGAATACAGAGTCATATTCACCACTGAAGATCATGTGGCGATGACCACCCTTCACACGTGCGTCGAGCACATATTCTCTACTCTTAGGCAGGAGCCAAGAGAAATAAGAACGGCTGACGGAGAAGTTCTTGAAACGAGGTGCAATCCACCCGAAGAGTTCGTTGGCTTCGTCACCTTCAGGAATAGCGGTAACCTCGGTGGAATGGGCAAGAAGGAACGCATTCTCGTCTGTCTTCATGCCGGTGAGTGGGTTGCCGTCGATGAGACGCACCTTCGTGTCAGTCTTTACGTTGCCTGCCACGATGTCACCAATCTTGGCACCTACGAGCACCTGCTTGTACTGAGGCTCCTTGATTTCAGAACCAGCCACAGCGATGGTGCGAGTGAGGTTTACCTTACCTTCGTTGAAGAGTCTGCCGATGAAAACGACTTCCTCTGCGCCGATAGTCCATACCACTTCGCCTTTGTTGACTGGATTGATGTGGTTGATCTGAACGCCCACGTTGCCAGCAGGACACTTGCCCTTGAACACGTTGACTTCAGCATCTTGAATGTTGGCCAGCGCGCTGTCGGGCTTCACGCCTACATACACCTTTGCCAGCTTGGCAAGTGCAGAGATACCTGTCTGGAAGTCTGCTTCATTGCCCTTCATCACTACGTCGATGTCAGCAGCGAGCGGCATGTCTGCGATGGCAGACACAAAAATGCCCTTAGGCGCATCGTTTGGATCTGCAACGACGGCATAAGGACGCTGAATGAAGAAACCGAAAAGACCGCTTTCGAGGAGAGCCTCTTTCACCTGCTCACCACTCAGCGACTTCACGTCCTTCTTTCCGAAGTCCACATACGCTTGCTGCGCAGCGGCTTCTACCTGAACGCTCAAAACTTTACGACGGTCGCCTCTCTCCACGAGCTTCACTTTACCCGCAACAGGAGAGACGAACTTTACTTCTGGATGCTGTTTGTTGACAAACAATGCATCACCAGCCTTTACTTCATCCCCTTCCTTGACAACCACCTTCGGCTTCATGCCCCAGAATGCATCAGGCACAAGTCCATAGACTTGAGATGCAGGTGCGGCAGAAACCTGAGCAGCAGCCTTACCCTTGAGGTTGATGTTCAAGCCTTTCGTAATTTTAATTACATTCGCCATAATTTGTTAATATTAACTATGATTTGTTTCTCTCTTTCCTAACAACAATAACCAACGACCATACCGTTGATTCTAAAAACGGCACAAAGGTACTACTTTTAAATGGATTGCCGAAATTTCCGACCACATATTTAATAAAAAACAAAGAAAAAAACATGACCGACGGGATTGGCGTAGGGTAGAGGTATCAATCATGCGGTGTTCTTGTCCCATACAAACGAACCACTTGCTTCATACAACGGAAGATCATCAAGACGGAATGGCGGAAAGCCTTCAATTCCACCTGCCAACCGATGCACAGAAAGCCCGATAAAAGATTTAACTTTTTTTTACTTTTTCTCTTTTAGGCAAAAGTTGACCGATGAAATCGAGTTATCAACAGAGTTATCAACAGTTTTCATCCTCAGAGTGTTGATAACTTTTGCATAAAGTGTTTGTTTATATTAAAAATTCTTACTAAATTTGCAACCCGATAAAGTGGGAATGCCCATTCGTGTGCCTCAAAAGCACATCCTAAACCAATAAAATGCCAGAACAAAGATCCACATCCCGTAGAAAGACAGTCCACAACAGCGAACAAGACCAGCTTGCGCAGTTAGGCAGATTGCAGCCTCAAGCCATTGAGTTTGAGAAGGCTGTTTTGGGTGCGTGCATTATTGAGCAAGACGCGTTCGGCACGGTTTCAGATTTCCTGAAGCCACATTCTTTCTATGAGTCCAAGCATCAGGTCATTTTCCAGGCAATACAATCATTGGCGGCATCCAATTCACCCATCGACTTGTTGACTGTTACAAACCAGTTGCAGAAGAACGGCGAATTGGAGAATGCAGGTGGGGCAGCCTATTTGGCTGAACTTTCCCGTTCCATGCTCTCAGCAGCACATTTGGAATATCACGCGCGTATCGTGGCTCAAAAGGCTCTGGCACGCGACCTGATCAATTATACCAGCCACATTCAGAAACAGGCTTTCGATGAGACACAAGACATCGAGTCGTTGATGCAGGAGGCAGAGGGCAAGCTCTTCGAACTCTCCAAGTCAAATCTAAAGAAGGATTTCACGCAGATTGACCCCGTCATCGACGAGGCATACGAACTGCTGAAGAAGGCTGCGGCACGTACTGACGGTCTGTCCGGTCTCTCATCTGGCTTCGACCGCTTGGATGCGATGACATCAGGTTGGCAGAATTCCGACCTCATCATCATCGCTGCACGTCCAGCTATGGGTAAGACAGCATTTGTGCTCTCGATGGCACGTAACATGGCGGTTGACATGAAGATTCCTATTGCGATGTTCTCCCTTGAAATGGCGAACGTGCAGCTGGTCAACCGTCTGTTGGTGAATGTTTGCGAGATACCAGGCGAGAAAATCAAGAGCGGTCAGTTGGCACCTTACGAGTGGAAACAGCTCGACACCAGAATGCGCGACCTCTTTGGCGCACCATTCTATATCGATGATACACCCTCACTTTCCGTCTTTGAGCTTCGTACGAAAGCCCGTCGATTAGTACGTGATTTTGGGGTGCAGATGATCATTATCGACTACCTCCAATTGATGAACGCATCGGGCATGTCCTATGGTTCCCGTCAGGAAGAGGTATCGACCATTTCCCGTTCTTTGAAGGGTTTGGCAAAGGAACTGAATATCCCCATCATCGCGCTTTCACAGTTGAATCGTTCTGTGGAACAACGCACCAGCAGCAACCCGGATAGCCCAGACAGCAAGCGTCCTCAGTTGAGCGACCTGCGTGAATCTGGTGCCATCGAGCAGGATGCCGATATGGTGTGCTTCATCCATCGTCCAGAATATTATAAGATTTACAAAGACCAGCATGGCAACGACACGAAAGGTGTGGCTGAGATCATCATTGCCAAGCATCGTAATGGTGCTGTGGGAGATGTGCGCCTGCGCTTCCGTAGTGAGTTTGCCCGCTTCCTGAATATGGATGACGACATGCCTCCATTGCCAGAGGATGACGGCACCATCAAGCCCACTCCTTCGAAAATCAATTTGGGTGGGGGCGATGATTCCTTCGATGGATTGGACATTTCTGCCTTCCCGGGCAATAATCCTGGTCCTGCTCCGTTTTAATGAATGAATGAAATAGAAATAAACTCGACACGAGAATATATGTAAGAATTGAATGAAAGAAAAGAACAACTCTTGTGAATAAAATGATTGAATGAAATAAAATTAATTTTCAGATGATTATGCTCTCATTCGTGAGAAGTCGGGGCATACATTCATCGCGAAGTGGTTGCGTGAGCAACGTATCGCCGTATGAATGAAACATTTTTTCTCACTTTATCAATTAGAAGGCGTGGATACTCCTAGACCAAGTTGTGGCCAGGGGTATCCACTTTAATTTTCCTCGATTTCATCGGGGAACTATGTCTCTGGGGAATGATTACTTCTGATATTGATAGCAACCCGCATCGGGCTTCTCGCCACGTTCCACTCCCAATCTGTCCGTTGGATAGAGGGCTGAATAAGCGGTAGAGGCTTTTTCACGTGCCACGCTGGCTGAATCAAGTCTTAAATCATATATATAAGCATGCGTGTCGAACGTCTTGAAATTCTTTTGCTTATATGTTTCCGAATCTTTTGATTCAGCAATGCAATCATGGAAGTAAGTGGCATCGCTCACATCCGTCAGCAACACACAATTGTAGAAGTTCAGGTTGAGCGTTTGCTCACCAGGATTGCCATACACCTCATCGTCAGCATAACCCGTCACGAAGCAGTTGTAGAAATTGACGGACTCCGTTGGATGCTGCTTATCATCCATAGAGTTGCTCACATAGAGCGCATGACCACGATTCGCTTTCCAGGGATAGAACTGTGCCAACGTACAATGGTAGAAATCTGCCTTTCCGCCATAGATGCTGACACAATCCATCTTCGAATTGGATATTTGGGTGTTCGCCACCAACGCATCTGCGTCCAACAGATACAAGCCATAGCCAGACACATTGTGGATGACAGAATTCTCAATCTTCAGTTTACCATCGATTCCTTCGCATATGATTCCATAATTACCACTATGGATGTCTGCATAATTGATGGTACATTCCTTGCAAGTCGAAGACAGGCGGATACCTCCCCATTGGTTCTCCAGACGGTCGTATGGCAGATAGGGGAACATCTTGTCCAAGCGGTCGCCACGTATGACGACAGGCTTCTCCTGCGTACCTTCAATCTTCAGGGAACCATGTACAATCAGACTGGCTCCATTATGGAAATAGAGGGTTGTGCCTTCCTTGATGCAGAGCGACGCATCCTTAGCCACCACCAGGCTGTCGTAGATGACGTAAGGCAACTCATTGGCAGTCATCTCCTTGTCCACTTTCAGAACTTCTGCACGCAAGGCTTGCATGTTCTGTCCTGATGCCTCCAGCACCACCTTCTGCTGCACACCGCTTTCGAGCGTGAAGATGACGGCATCTGTGATTTTTGTCGGTTCCATCGAGGAACTTGTGGGGATATTGACCTTCACGAACAGAAAGACGCTATCTTCTTTCAGCACTTGCACATCGTCGAAGGATGTGCCGCTCTGACCATCCACATTGATCATGAAGCCGGATGTTCCACCCGATTCCAGTTTCACATTCTTGATGCGCAGTCCCTTGCTGTTCCTGTTATACACCTGCACATCCTCCGTTGTTGAGGTGATGCCTGTAAACACGGTGTCAAACCGGATGGTGTCCTGACTGAATTTCAACACAGAGCCCCTGTCGGCTGTGAACGTGTTGTCATCGGTGCACGAACAGAACAGGGCAGGGAAGAGCAATGTTATCATTGCCCCCAATATCATGATGTGTGCTTGTTTTCTCATATATATAAAAAAGGAGTGAACCATTCTAATAAACGAATGATTCACTCTTTTTATTGTATATCAAGGTTGATTTATGCTTGTTCCTTGAGCATAGCGTCGATGTTGGCAGCAGCCTTGCGACCGTCACCCATAGCGAGGATGACAGTTGCACCACCACGCACGATGTCACCACCAGCGAAGATGGTTGGAATGTTCGACTGCATCTGGTCGTTCACAGCGATGGTGTTCTTGCGACCCAGTTCGAGACCTTCTACAGACTTAGGCACGATTGGGTTTGGAGACACACCGACAGCCACGATGGCCATATCGATGTCGCGAGTCACGATCTTGCCCTCCACTGGGATAGGAGAACGACGGCCAGAAGCGTCTGGCTCGCCCAATTCCATCACCTGGAGCTTCACCTGCGTCACATTGCCCTTTTCATCGGCGATGTACTCGATAGGATTGTGGAGCGTGAGGAACTCGATGCCCTCTTCCTTCGCGTGCTTCACCTCCTCCAGACGTGCTGGCATTTCTGCCTCAGAACGACGGTAAGCAATGAACACGTGCTCGGCACCCAGACGCTTGGCTGTACGGCAAGAGTCCATAGCGGTGTTACCACCACCCACAACCATCACGCTCTTCGCCTTCACGATTGGCGTGTCAGAAGCTGGGTTAGAAGCATCCATCAAGTTCACACGAGTGAGGTACTCGTTGGAAGACATGATGCCCACGCTGTTCTCACCAGGAATGTTCATGAAGTTTGGCAGACCTGCACCCGATGCCACGAAGATAGCCTTGTAGCCCTCATCTTCGAGCTGCTGGATGGTGATGGTCTTACCCACGATGCAGTCCTTCACGAAGTTTACGCCAATCTTGCGGAGGTTCTCGATTTCCACATCCACGATGGCGTTAGGCAGACGGAACTCAGGAATACCATACTTGAGCACACCACCAATCTCGTGCAATGCCTCAAATACAGTCACATCATAACCAGCCTTAGCCAAGTCACCAGCACAAGAAAGACCTGCAGGACCAGAACCCACGATAGCCACCTTCTTGCCGTTCTTTGGAGCGCACTCAGGCAATGCCATCTTGCCCGACTGACGTTCGAAGTCAGCAGCAAAACGCTCCAGATAACCGATTGCAACCGGCTTGTGACCCATCTTCACGTGGATACACTTGCTCTCACATTGCTTCTCCTGTGGACATACACGACCGCAGACAGCAGGCAGGGCAGAAGTGGACTTGAGCACCTTGGCAGCCTCCAAGAACTGACCACGCTCGATGTTCTTCACGAACGATGGAATATTGATGGCAACTGGGCAACCCTCCATACAAGAAGGCTTTGCGCAGTCGAGACAACGCTTAGCTTCAGTCAGTGCCTGTTCAACGGTAAGACCCGTGTTCACCTCCTCCGTACGAGTGGTGGCACGATAGACAGGATCAAGCTCACCCATCACGCAACGCTCAATCTCACCTCTCTCCTTCGCCTTCATGCTGCCAAACAGCTCCTTGCGCCATGCAGCATTGCGGTCAGTCAGTTCAGAAAGGGGAGTGTCAGAAGTCATGCCAGCAGCATCAGCCGTAGCTTCCTTCTTCTGAGCGGCAGCCACACCTTCCACATGTTCTTCCAACTTCTTCATCTCCTCCAACTCCTGTGGCTTGAATGCACCCATGCGTTTGAACATCTCATCGAAGTCCACCTCGTGACCGTCGAACTCAGGACCATCCACACAAACGAAACGAGTCTTTCCACCTACCGTGATACGGCAAGCACCACACATACCCGTACCATCCACCATGATCGTGTTCAACGACACATCCGTAGGCACATTATATTTCTTTGTCAACAAACAGCAGAACTTCATCATGATGGCAGGACCAATGGCAAAGCACTTGTCCACCTGCTCGCGCTGAATCACCTGTTCGATACCGACAGTCACCACACCCTTCTGACCGTATGAGCCATCGTCCGTCATGATGATGACCTCGTCAGAGTGCTTGCGCACCTCATCCTCGAGGATGATAAGTTCCTTCGTGCGACCAGCCAACACAGACACAACCTTGTTGCCGGCAGCCTTCAACGCCTTGATGATAGGCAGCATAGGAGCCACACCCACACCACCGCCAGCACAAACCACCGTGCCGAACTTCTCGATGCGGGTAGCCTGACCCAGAGGACCCACCACGTCCGTGATGTAGTCACCCTCATTCAGGTTGCAGAGTTTGGTAGAAGAATAACCCACCTTCTGCACCACCAGCGTGATGGTACCAGCTTCGATGTCGCTGTCAGCAATGGTGAGCGGCATACGTTCGCCCTGTTCGCCAACACGAACAATCACGAAGTGTCCAGCCTTACGAGACTTAGCGATGAGTGGTGCTTCAACTACAAGCTTGAACACCTTCTCGCTGAACTGCTCTTTCTTAACAATCTTATTCATAATAATATCTTTTTACCATTAAGTTACGTAAAAAACGGTGCAAAGGTACAAAAAAATCTCCTAACCCCCATTCATTTTGTCAAAGAATCTTTATAAATATGTGTAAAATTGTCGGGAATCAACCTCAAACAGGGGTTCACTTGGGTCTTCTCCATCTTCCAAATCCTCTCATCGGCCGCTTGCGGCCTAGTTTTTTACGACTAATCCGCGTTGCGGATGATTGGGGGATTGAATAGATTATTTTTCTGTTGTCAAGTTGCTTTCACTTTTAGATTTTAGTTCTTAGTTTTTCACTTTCATCGTGTGTTTTCAGCCCCTTTTTCACACCCTTTTATTTTGCCGCCGGCAATCCACCCTTTTGCCGTCACCTCTTTGATGCTTTGCCGTTAGCAATTTAAATCGTTGCCGACGGGGCATTTTTCTCTGTCTTTTAGCCCCTTCGTGGCGGTCTTTA